>Ga0182738_1000052_pt1 | contig 229054 bp, 204 predicted proteins | sample eDN5th30CBELigMG_FD_128876 | JGI IMG/M metagenome (GOLD analysis project Ga0182738, IMG submission 128876) | Enriched Miracle-Growth compost microbial communities from Emeryville, California, USA - eDNA 5th pass 30_C BE-Lig MG (version 2)... ...
CTCGCCAACGCAAGCCCATCTCGGTCGGCCTGCTCGGCAATGCCGCCGAGTTGCTGCCGGAGCTTCTGCGCCGTGGCGTGCGGCCGGACGCCGTCACCGACCAGACGTCGGCACACGATCCGGTCAACGGCTATCTGCCGCAGGGCTGGACGCTGGCGCAGTGGGACGAGCAGCGCGTCAAGAATCCAGAAGCCGTCGCCAAGGCGGCGCGCGCCTCGATGGCCGAGCACGTCCGCGCCATGCTGAAGTTCCATGAGCAGGGCATTCCCGTGTTCGACTACGGCAACAACATCCGCCAGGAAGCGAAAGATGCCGGCGTCGCCAATGCATTCGCGTTCCCGGGATTCGTACCCGCTTACATCCGGCCGCTGTTCTGCCGCGGCGTCGGGCCGTTCCGCTGGGCCGCGCTGTCGGGCGATCCGGAAGACATCTATCGCACCGATGCCAAGGTCAAGGAATTGATTCCGGACGATCCGCACCTGCATCGCTGGCTGGACATGGCGCGCGAGCGCATCCAGTTCCAGGGACTGCCGGCGCGCATCTGCTGGGTCGGTCTCGGTCAGCGCCACCGACTGGGCTTGGCGTTCAATGAAATGGTGAAGCGCGGCGAACTGAAGGCGCCGGTGGTCATCGGCCGCGATCACCTGGACTCGGGCTCGGTGGCCTCGCCCAACCGCGAAACCGAAAGCATGCGTGACGGCTCCGATGCAGTGGCCGACTGGCCGCTGCTCAACGCCCTGCTGAACACGGCGAGCGGCGCCACCTGGGTCTCGATCCATCACGGCGGCGGCGTCGGCATGGGCTATTCGCAGCATGCCGGTGTGGTCATCGTCTGCGACGGCACCGACGCCGCGGCACGCCGCATCGAGCGTGTGCTGTGGAACGACCCGGGCACCGGCGTGATGCGGCACGCGGATGCCGGCTACGAAATTGCCATCGACTGTGCCCGTGAACAGGGCCTCAACCTGCCGTCGCTGCGCGACTGAAATCAAAGGATCAGGAAGTCCATCGATGAGTGCCTCTGAATCGAACGCCCTGCAACTGGGCGGGCAGCCTCTGAACCTGCGTCCCTTGCGGGACGTGTACCGCCGCTGGTCGCCGGTCGCGGTGTCTTCGGAATGCAGGGAGCGGGTGCGCGCCTCGCACGCCGCCGTGTTGCGTGCCGCTGCGGGCAGTCGCCCTGCCTACGGCATCAACACCGGCTTCGGGCTACTGGCCAACACCGCGATCCCGGCCGATCAGCTCGAGCGACTGCAACGGAACATCGTGCTGTCGCACAGCTCCGGTGTCGGTCCGCTGCTGGATGACGATCTGGTGCGCCTGATCATGGTGCTGAAGATCGTCAGCCTGCTGCGCGGACTGTCGGGCGTGAGCGAGACGGTCATCGAACGCCTGGTCGCGCTGGTCAATGCACAGGCGTATCCGTGCATCCCGGCGAAAGGCTCGGTGGGTGCTTCGGGAGATCTGGCGCCGCTGGCACACATGTCGCTGGTGCTGCTCGGCGAAGGTCAGATCCGGCGTCACGGCGTCATCAAACCGGCACGCGAGGCGCTGCGAGAACTGGGACTCGAGCCGGTGACGCTCGGACCGAAGGAAGGACTTGCGCTGCTCAATGGCACGCAAACTTCCACGGCGCTGGCGCTCGCGGGATTGTTCGAGATCGAGGATGTTTTCTCGGCAGCGGTGATCAGCGGCCTGCTGAGCGTCGATGCGCTCAAGGGCAGTGATGTTCCTTTCAATCCACGTATTCACGACGCACGCGGCCAACGCGGCCAGATCGAAGTGGCGAAGGTCTATCAGCAACTGCTGGCCGGTAGCGAGATTCGCGATTCGCATCGTGACTGCCCGCGCGTGCAGGACCCATATTCACTGCGATGCCAGCCACAGGTGATGGGCGCGAGCCTGGACCTGCTGCGTCATTGCGCCGGTGTGCTGGCGATCGAAGCGAACGCGGTCACCGATAACCCGCTGGTGTTCGCTGATTCGGGCGAGGTGGTTTCGGGCGGCAACTTCCACGCCGAGCCGGTCGCGTTCACGGCAGACATCCTGGCGATGGCCGGCTGTGAGATCGCCTCCATCGCCGAGCGCCGCATCGCGCTGCTGGTGGATCCGAAGATGAGCGGCCTGCCCGCCTTCCTCACGGCTGAAAGCGGCCTCAACTCGGGTTTCATGATTCCGCAGGTCACGGCGGCCGCGCTGGTGGCGGAGAATCGCATGCTGGCTCACCCGGCCAGTGTCGACAGCATTCCGACCTCGGCCAACCAGGAAGATCACGTCAGCATGGCCACGCATGGCGCACGCCGTACATTGGAAATCGCCAGCAACTCGCGCGATGTCATTGCGATCGAGCTGCTCGCCGCCTGCCAGGGCTTGGATTTCCACCGTCCGCTGAAGACGTCGGCACCGCTGCAGCGTGTACACGCTGCCTTGCGTAAACGCGTTCCGTTCACCAATACGGATCGGCTCATGGCGGATGAGCTGGCGATCGCGCGCGAGATCACCTTGTCGCCAGTGATGCTGGAGCCGTGCGCGTCGCTGTTCGAAAGCCGCGGTTAGGGATTCAGGACTTGGTCGACGCTTCCTGCTGTCGGCTCGACCGCAGCCAGCGCGCGGCCGCCGAGTCGACATCCAGCGTTACGCCGAGATGGTCGGCCTCATGCTCTGCGGCGTTGACTCTGCCCTTGCGGCCGTGCTCGGTTTCCCGGTCGGGATGATCCGATCGCTGGCCGGGCTGCCCGAGACGCGCACTGGCCGTGCCCTCCCGGGTCAGCTGCGCCGACCCGCCGGATCTGCGGCGGGGTCTGTGGGTCGATGAACGCCGAAGTTTATACATGGGTGTACCTCGACTGGATGTGTCCCTCGGTCAGGCAACCGGCTTGCCGGCGTCAGCGCTCGGCATCGGGACCAGCGCGGAGACGGTCAGCTCCGGCGTCTGAATGCTCAGCTGATGCGGCGTGCATTGCACCCCGTCGGCCACGACTTTGATCGACAGCTTGGGCAGGACGCTGTCGCGCAGGCCTTGCATGAGCTCGCAATCGCCCGGCTGCAGGTCCAGCTTGCGGTCGCGGGACAGGTTCACCGTCTGCCACTGCGCCGGGAACGGCTCGGTGCTGATGGCCTTGGAACCGCCCAGCTTCTCGATCAACGCCTGCTCGGACTTTTCGCGCGCCGAGGGCTTCACGTCTTTCGCCGCCACCGGCGTTGCCGTGGTGATCGAGATGAAGAAGTTCTTGGCCGGCCGGTCGTTGTAGCAACCGTTGGCACGCACCTTGGTCTGCGGATGCGCACCCACGGCAAGCAGAATTTTCTTCAAACGCGTTTCCGCCGCACTACAGCCGTAGGCAGCAGTGAAGCCCATGTAGGAATAGCGGATCTCCTGTGGCTTCCACACGGACTGAATGGGTTGATCGCCGGCCGCCGGCGTAGCCGCCTGACCGGCCAGCGGCACTGCTGCCGCCAGCAGCAGGGTCATGAATCCTGGTCTGAGCGCGCCGTACATGGTGCTTCTCCTTACTCAGTAGATACCTGTTTGGAGAGAAAATACCGGCGGACGTTCCCTCTGCAGGCGCACCCCTACATTAAGAGATGGTCACGTTCGGGCACGGCGGCTCGGTACGAGCCCGGTAGGCCGCCTTGACGGCCCGGCAGTTAGCTGGTTAAGGTTCGCCTCACGCGCCGATTTGATCCTCAGCTTGCGGGCGCGAAAGAAATACGGCTAAAGCGGCGGCAGGAACCTGCTATCGACTTTGGTCGGGCAGGTTTTTTTCTGCCCGCCATCGGCGCCAGCGCCTCCCCGCCTCGGATCCTCCTGGGAGGCAACGGTGGCGCACGATTTGATCGTTCTGAAATTCGGCAGCTCGGTACTGCGCAGTGCGGCAGACCTGCCAGCGGCCGTCCATGAAATCTATTCCTGGTACCGGCGCGGCTGGCGCGTAGTGGCAATCGTTTCGGCCATCGGCGAGTCCACCGAAGCGCTATTGCGCGAAGCGCGCGCGTTCTCTGCAGAACCCGAACCCAACGCAACTGCCGAGCTACTGGCAACCGGCGAGCGGCATAGTGCCGCGTTGCTGGGCATCGCACTCGATCGGGCCGGTGTTGCGTCCCGTGTCGTGGATCCACGCGAAATCGGACTGCAAACGCAAGGTACCGTGCTCGACAGCGAAGCGGTCGGCGTGGACCGCAGCCGCATCGAAGCGCTGCTCGACGAATTCCCGGTCGTGGTCGTGCCGGGCTTCTTCGGCTACGACAGCAGTGGCCGGTTGCATTTGCTGGGTCGCGGCGGCTCTGACCTGACCGCTGTTTACCTGGCAAACGCATTGGGCGCGCGTCGTTGTCGGCTGGTCAAGGATGTCGATGGCGTGTACGAACGCGATCCGGCCTTGAGCACGCCGGCACCGTCGCGACGTTTCGTGACGATGGGCTACGCCGAGGCAGTGGAGCGCGCCACCCAGCTCATTCAACCGAAAGCGGTGCGCTTCCTGGAACGATTCTCGGCCAGCGCCGAGGTGGCAGCCGTGGCGCATCCGTACGAAACCGTGGTCGGCCCGCTGGCACGCCAACTCACTGAAGCGGCAAAGCCCGCGCCGCTGTCCGTTCTGATTCTGGGACTCGGTACCGTAGGTCTCGGCGTCTATCAGCGCCTGAGCGCCATGCCCGAGCATTTCCGTGTAGCCGGAATTCTGATGCGCGATCGTGCCCGACACGCCGCCGCGGGAATTCCCACCGAACTCTTGCACCACTCGCCGGACTCACTGGTGGATCTGCGCCCGGATATCGTCGTCGATGCTCTGCCCGGCTTGCAGCCTTCGCAATCGCTGGTGCGCTACTACCTGGCACGCGGTGCGCACGTCGTGTCCGCGAACAAGACGCTGATCGCCGAAGCGGGACCGGACCTGGCCGCGATAGCACGTCGCAATGGCGCGTCCCTGTGTTACTCGGCAGCCGTCGGCGGCAGCGTCCCCATGATCGAAGCCGTACGTCGCGCGGCCAGCACGGGCGAAGTACTTTCGATTGCCGGCGTTCTCAACGGCACGTGCAACTACGTGCTCGACCGCTGCACCGACGGTCTGTTGCTCAACGAAGCAGTGCGCGCAGCTCAGGCGCACGGTTTCGCCGAAGCCGATCCGAGCGACGACCTGCTCGGCCATGATGCCGCGCGCAAACTCAGCATCCTGGCGCGCGAAGCATTCGGCCACGAGCTCGATGCAATCGACGTCGAGCCGCTCAATACCGCCGTTCTTCTGCGCAACCAGTCAACGCAGCGCGAGAACCAGACATTGCGGGTCGTGGCGCGGGCGTGGAAGCTGGGCGACAAATATTTCGGGCAGATCCGGCTCGAGGCCGCGCCCACCAACGATCCGTTCGCGCAGACACGCAACGAATGGAACCGGCTGCTGATCACGCGCGCCAACGGCGCGGACATCGCCGTGAGCGGACGCGGCGCAGGACGCTGGCCGACGACGGAAGCCGTAGTTGCTGACCTGCTGCAGATTTACGCGCAGCGCGCCGCGGCGCCGATACGAGCTGAGGCGCAGAATGATGCGTACCTCGACTACCCCGTAGACACGCGGCCAACACGCGGCGCGGCTACCAGGCAGGCGCACGGCTAACACGGACATGACCTAGCAAGCAGGCGCGTGGATAGACGCGACTACCACGCGCACTTGCGCGTGACGCGCGCCGCAGACGCGGACATGGAAGTGACACTCCGGACCGCACCGCCACCGGCTTGTTGCGCGTAGCTCGCGCGCGCCGTCAACGCGGTAGCTCTTGCAAATGTAGTATTTTTGTGCTGTCGCTCTATTGCAGTACAGGTTATAGCGTAGGTGTCCATGAAAAGGACGCCGACGAAGAAGCCTGCGCCACTGTCGAAGCGAACCTCCACGCTACCCCGACGGATCGGACGAGCACTCAAGGCCCGGCGCAAGGAGCTCAAGCTCAATCAGGATGATGCTGCCGAACGGGTGGGCACCCACCGCGTGAACTACTCACGCCTGGAAACCGGCAAGGTCAAATACCGGATCGACACGCTGGAAAAGCTCTGCAGGGCAGTGGACCGCAAACCCTGGCAGGTGCTGAAAGAAGCCGAAGAGCTTCTGAAATAGACCGCACCCGATGTAGCGTTATTGCACTGTAGTTCTATTGCGGTGCAGTAGATAGCGTGGCGTCATGAAACGCCCGCCGCTTCCCGAACGTATTGGCGCTGCGCTACGCAGCCGCCGGGAAGCGCTCGAGATCAGCCAGGAGAATTTCGCCGAGATGGTGGAGATGCATCGCACCTACTATTCGGCGATCGAACGCGGCCGCAAGAACATCCGCATCGAAACCCTGGAACGCCTGTGCACCGCCCTGAAGACCCGCATGTGGGAAGTCGTCAGAGAGGCGGAACAGTAACACCGCCTCCCTGGCTCCTCGCCCCCTCCCCGGTTTCAGCGGCTGGAAGGCGGCAGCGGCTCTACCCCCAGTTTGGTCTGTACGCGCTTCAAGCGCAGCCAGATGTTCTCGTGCACGAACACGATGAAACAGCCGAGATGCATTTCCTCTTCGGTGGACACCGACATCGGCCAGCGATCCTGCAACAGCGCTTTGATCGGCGCCTTGAGGCGCGCGTTGTAGGCCTTGTTGAACGACTCGACGATCTCGGGTTCTTCGGCGCAGTCGCGCACCAGGCTGCGAAACGTGACGCCCTCGGTGGCTGCTCGCTTGTGACGGGTTTTCATGCCAGTTCTCCTTGTCGCTTCATTTCCATGGAATCCATCGCAACTAGAGCTGGCGCACCGCCCCGACGATACGGCCGCTCGTGCAGTGCTTTAGTACTACACCGCTTTTTTATACTACATGGATTTTCAGCGATCAAGCGTCCACCTCGCCGCTGCCGGTTGACTACTTCATCGACGTTGACATCTACACGGCTTGCAACAACACGACGCTGCCCTGTCCGCCGTCCGCGCAGATACTCACGATTGCGCGCGCGCCGCGCGGTCTGCTCGCGAGCTCCTTCACGGCCTGACTGAGAATTCTTGCACCCGTCGCACCGAATGGATGACCGAGCGCCACACTGCCGCCGTTCGGATTGATGCGATCGCGCGGAAATCTACCGAACGCCGCGTCGACACCAACCTTGTCGCGCAGGAATGTCTCGTCCTCCAGCGCCTTGATATGAAACAGCACCTGCGCCGCAAATGCTTCGTGGATTTCCCAGAGATCGATGTCGTCATACGCGAGGCCGTGGCGCGCCAGCAGCCGCGGAATCGCAAACGCCGGCGCCATCAGCAGGCCTTCGACCCGGAAGTCGATCGAGGCGATCTCCCAATCGAGCAATCTCACGCGCGCAATACCCGCGGGCAACTGCGCGAGCCCCGCCTGCGTGGCGACCCAGACGCCGGCCGCACCGTCAGTCAATGGAGATGAATTCCCAGCAGTGAGTGAGCCTTGTCCGCTGGTGCGATCGAACGCAGGCGGCAGCTTCGCCAGCTTCTCCAGCGATGTATCCGAACGCGGAATGGTGTCGCGACGCAGGTTGTCGACCGCAATCACCAGGTCATCGAAGAAGCCGCGCTCCCAGGCGGCGATCGCACGCTGATGCGTTTCGAGCGCGTAGCGGTCCTGTTCCTCGCGTGAGATATGCCACTGCTTCGCGGTGATCTCGGTGTGCTCGCCCATGCTCTTGCCGGTGGTGCGATTGGTCACGGCCGGAATGTACAGCCGGACATCGCCGAGTTTCAGATCGGTGAGGCGCGACACCTTCTGCCCGAGCGAGCGCGCCTGCTGGAATTGCCGGATCCAGTCCGACAGCGACTGTCCGAGACCGAGCTGCACACGGCTCATGCTCTCCACGCCGCCGACCAGCGCCAGATTGCGATTCACGCCGTTGAGCATCCCGGCCGCCTCGATGACGCCGATCATGCTGGTCGAGCACGCCATGATGGTGGAGAACGCCGTGACGGTCGGCGCTACGCCGGCGTCCATCAGTACCTCGCGTGCAATGTTGCTCCAGGTCAGATTCGGCACCACTGCGCCCCAGGCGGCGAAGTCCGGCGTCGCGCCGTGCAACTGCTCGATCATCGCGCGCACGACTGGCAGCGACAGAGCAATTGCATCGAGCCTGGCCAACGGGCCGTCGACCTTCGCAAACGGCGTGCGCACACCAGCGGCAAGCCAGACTTCGGGATGGGGAGCGCTGGACATGATCGTCCTCGGCAAGCGCAGCTGCGCACGAGAAGGCCGGATCGTGAACCTGACCCTGCGCAGGCGCAATCCGCGTCATCAACGTAGATAAGTTGTACACACATGCCGACCCGCTTCGCCGTTGCGGCATGGGTCTGCTCGCAAGCAACTCTCACTGACGTCGCGCTCGAACCATCGCTGCCGTGGCCGGCGTCGCACCGACCATGGGCAGCTCTCGACTTCCACTACCGCGTCGCCCAAGCTAGCGGTTTTTGCGGCCGCGCGGCGTCCGCTCGAGGAGCGCTCGGATGACTGCACCTGGACAGCTGGTCTGCGTGGGCGTCGGCATGACCCTGGGATCGCACCTCACGCCGCTCACCCGCAGCTACATCCAGGACGCGGACGTGGTCTTCGCCGGTCTGTCCGACGGCATCGTCGAACTGTGGCTGAGCCGGATGCATCCGGACGTGCGCAGCCTGCAATCGTTCTACCAGGAAGGGAAATCGCGTATGGACACATACCGCCGCATGGTGGAGGCGATGCTGCAGGAGGTGCGCGCCGGCAAGAAAGTCTGCGGCGCGTTCTATGGCCATCCCGGCGTATTCGCCTGGCCGCCGCACAAAGCCATCGCGATCGCGCGCGCCGAAGGCTATCCGGCTCACATGGAACCGGGGGTATCGGCGGAAGATTGCCTGTACGCCGATCTCGGCATCGATCCGGGCACCTATGGCTGCCAGCACTACGAGGCCAGCCAGTTCATGCTCTACCGCCGGCGCGTCGATACCTCCGCCTACCTGGTGCTGTGGCAGGTGGGCGTTGCCGGCGACCGCTCGCTGGCACGCTTCCACACCGGCCCGGCCTACCGGCAAGTGCTGGTCGACGTGCTGATGCGCGACTACAGCCCGGACCACGAAGTCATCGTCTACCGCGCCGCAACGCTTCCGCCACAACAACCCCGCATCGAGCACTTGCAGCTGCAGCGGCTGCCCGCGGCCGACATCGACATGCACGTCACCCTGGTCGTACCGCCGGCCACCGCCTTGCAGCCCGACCCCGAGAGCCGCCAGCGACTCGCCGCCCTGGACCTGGACGGCAGCGGGGACGCTTGAACCAGCCCGCAGGCAAAACCCGCACGGCCCGCACGAGACTCATTCTGCGCCCGCTGCTGCAGGACGATGCCGAGCTGTACTGCCAGCTGTACACAGACGCCGAAACGATGCGCTTCATCGGCACGCCCCTGTCTCGGGCCCAGGCCCTGCGCCGTTTCCGCCGGCTGCTGCAACGCCTGCAGGGCGACCATCCGGCACCGGAGCTGTTCTATGCCGTGGTCGAGCAGGCCTCCGCCCGGGCGGTGGGCATCTGCAGCCTGCAGCGGCTCGACGTACGCCAACGTCATGTGGAAGCGGGCATAATCCTGACAGCACCCGCTCGCGTCCTTGGCTACAGCAAGGAGGCGTACGCAGGCGCGGTGGATCTGGCGTTCCGGATGCTGCCGGTGGACCAGGTCCGGGCCCAGATCGCCCCGGACCATCGGGCCGCCCGTGGGCTGCTTCTCAATGTCGGCTTCTCGCGGGTGTGCAAGGCGGATCCGGATCACACATCGCACCGTTGGTGCCTGTGGTCCATTGATCGCGGATCGTGGTGTAAGAGACGATAACTGCCAAGGGAGAACTGCATGTCCAATGTCATCGATTTTCTCGAAAGCCTGGGTCAGGACGCCAAGCTGCGTCATGCGTCCCGCGATGAAATGGAACGGGCGTTGCTGAACGCGCAGATCGAGCCTGAATTGCGGGCGGCCATCCTGGATGCGGATCAGGCCCGCCTGGAAGCCCTGCTCGGCGCCCAGGCCAATGTCTGCTGCATGATTCACGCGCCGGAGGACGACGAAGACGAGCCCGAGGACGAGCCGGGCAACGACGACGGCGATGAGGACGACGACTCCCAGCATTCAGCCGTGCATCGTGCCGCAGCCGGCTAGACGCGGCTTGCTGCACCGAGCCTTCGCCCGGCGCCTGCGGCCGGTCGAAGTGCTGGCGCCTTTGCTGCTGCTGGCGCACTGGGCCTTCGCCATGGCGCCGGACCCGGTGGCCGAACAGCTGCACAGGGCCGACGACATCCGCACCTCCGATCCTGCCGGATTCACCGCGATCATGTCGGAGCTGGGGCCCAAGGTCAGCCGGCTGCCGCTCGCGCAGCAACAGTACTTCCAGTACCTCAAAGGCTGGCGGCTGGCCTACGACGGCGACTACGACGCCGCCATTCCTGCGCTCAAGAACATCGCCGACGACTCGGTGGATGTCGTTCTGCGGTTCCGCGCCGGCGCGACCGTGGCGAATGTCATGACGGTCGCAACGCGCTATGAAGAAGCGTTCGGGCAGCTCAATCAGTTGCTGGCGCTGCTGCCGCGAGTGACCGATAAGAACGCGCGCGAGCAGGGCCTTTCCGTCATCGCCTACATGTACAACCAGGTGGGCGAATACGACCTCGGACTGAGCTATGCGCAGAAGCTCGCACAGCAAAGTCCCGACGGCAGAGGCGCCTGCGGCGCGGCGCAGCTGAAACTGGAAGCGCTGTACAAGAGCACGCGGCTGCAGAACATCGGGCAGGACTTCCAGGCCGGCATCGACACCTGCCTGCGGCAGCAGGAAATAGGCTATGCCAACGTCATCCGCACTTACGTGGCGCGGCTGCACATGGACCAGGGCCGCTTCGATGAGACCATCGACCTGCTGAAAAGGCACTACGACGAAGTGCAGGGCACGCGCTACCCGCGCCTGATCTCGGAGGTCAACAGCCTGCTGGCCCTGGCGTATCGCCAGACCGGCGACCGCACGCAGGCGCAGCGCTTCGCCCAGGCCGCCGTCGACACCGGCGTGCCGAACCAGTACACCGAACCGCTGGTGCAGGCTTACCGCCTGCTCTACCTGCTCGCCAAGGAGCGCAAGGACAGCGCAGCCGCCCTTGCCTACCATGAGAAATATGCCGCGGCCGACAAAGGGTATCTCGACGACGTCAGCGCACGGCAACTGGCCTACGAGCGCGTCAAGCACGAGACCACGGCCAGCAAGTTGCAGATCGACGCGCTCAACACCGAGAACCGCGCCCTGCAGCTGCAGCGCGAGAACAACCGCCTGTACATCGCGCTGCTCATCATGATCCTCGGCTTCATCGTGTTCTTTGCCTACAAGACCAAACGCTCGCAGCTGTACTTCAAGAAGCTGTCGCAGCAGGACGGCCTGACCGGCATCGCCAACCGTCCGCACTTCATCCAGCAGGCCGAGCTGGCGCTGGAAGCGAGCCGGCGCTCGCAGCAACAGGTCTGCGCCGTGCTGTGCGACCTGGATCATTTCAAGTCGATCAACGACAAGCACGGCCATGCCATGGGCGATTACGTGCTGAAACAGGTCGTGACCTCCTGCCGCGCGCAGCTGCGGCCAGGCGACATTTTCGGCCGCTTCGGCGGCGAGGAATTCAGCGTCCTGCTACCGGGTTGCAGCGTCGAGACCGCGCGTCAGCTGTGCGAGCGGCTGCGTATGGCGATCGCCGGCGTCGCGGATCTCAAGGATGGCCTGGAGGCAGGCGTCTCAGCCAGCTTCGGCATCGCCACCACGGACGCCTTCGGCTACGAGCTGCGGCAGCTGCTGGCCCACGCCGATGCCGCGCTGTACCAGGCCAAGCATGCCGGGCGCAATCGCGTGGTCGCCTATGACGCCATCGATTTCGCCGAGCTGTCGTCGCTATCGCGCGAAATGCCGGCGCGAGCGTCAAGTTCGATCTGAGCAGCGCAAGAACCGCGCTCCGGGCGAATCCGCAAGGCAAGGCAACGACGCAGACACGCGCATCGATCTCGCGGGAAGCCACACGGACAGCGGCTACTTCACGATTTCTCGAACAGCCGCTCCAGATCGCTCGCCTCCAGCGCGCGCCACTGCCCTTCGGGCAGATCGCCCAGATCGAGCCCACCGATCCGGCTGCGATGCAGCGTCTCCACGTGATTACCCACCGCGGCGAACATGCGGCGCACCTGGTGATAGCGTCCTTCGGTGAGAGTCAGCCGCGCCTGTTTCGGCCCGAGCACTTCGAGAACAGCCGGCGCGAGCGGCGTGTCTTCCGATTCCAGCATCAGCTTGCCGCTGGCGAAGATCGCACCTTCATCGTCGCGCAGTTCGCGAGCCAGCCCGGCCTCGTACACTTTCGCCAGCTTGCGTTTGGGTGAAACGATCCGGTGCAGCAGGCTGCCGTCATCGGTCATCAGCAGCAGGCCGCTGGTGTCACGATCGAGCCGACCGACGCTGGCGAGAACCGGCGAGCGCAGTCGGAACCGCGATGGAAAAAGGTCGTAGATGATGCGACCGGGATCGCGCGTCGAGCAGGTGTAGCCGGTGGGCTTGTGCAGCATGAGCGTCAGGCCGGGCGGCGGGTCCAGTGGCTCGCCATCGATACGCAGCCGCGCGTGTTCGATCTTGTCGTCGGCGTACAGCACCTCGCCATCGGCATCCGTGATGCGACCTTCGCGGAACAGAGCCGCGACCTGCTTGCGGCTGCCGTAGCCGAGATTGGCGATCAGCTTGACCAGCTTCATCGGCGGCCTTGCGGCATCGACCGGATCGCCTCGACGATCTTGAAGCCGTGCTCCTGCGCGACCGTACGCACCTGGCCGAAGCTGTCGGCGAGAATGGCCTCGTAGGGCAGATGCCGGTTCGCCACCAGCCAGAGTCGTCCACCCGGATTCAACGCCGCAGCGGCTACCGCGATGAAACGGCGGCCGATATCCGGACGATCCGCACCGCCGCGTACGTGAAACGGCGGATTGGTCACGATGACGTCGTACGTATGCGGCAAACCGGCAGTCACGTCGTGCCAGAAATACTCGAGCGCGACGCGCGACTCGTACTGAGCAAGATTCTGGCGGGCCAGATCGAGCGCCCGATGCTCGGCTTCATAGAGATGAAGCGTGGTGATGCCGGGGCTACGCGAAAGCAGCTCCGCCGATAGATAGCCGAAACCGGCTCCAAGATCCGCCGCGCGGCCGGTCAGCGTCTTCGGCAAGTGCTGAGCCAGCAGCGCCGAGGCGATATCGATCCGGTCCCAGGCAAAAACGCCCGGACGGCTGACGAAACGTCCATCGCCGATCGGACGCACCGCATCGAGCGTCTGCCACTCCGCGGCGAGCGCCGCATCGGCCGCTTCTTGCAACGGACCGGTCCAGAACACGCGGCACTTGTTCTTAACCATCGTCTCGAGCGGACCTGCGAGGCGCGCCAGGTCCGATTCGCCGGAACGCGCACCTTCGTTGTTACCGAGACAGGCAATGACCCGCCCGCCGGGTTTCGTCAGTGCAATCGCACGCGCCAGCAGCGCCCGCGCCTCATCCCGCTGTCGGGGCGGCAGCACCAGGACCAGTTCGTATTTTTTTCCGTCCTCCGCAGCCGCCGGGTTTTCGAGGACTTCGAACCCCGCGCGCTGCAGCGCTTCGGCATCCGGCTTGAAGCTCTGCTCGCAGATCAGGCCCGACAGCGGACGTTGCCGCAGCGGCCAACCGTCGCGCGCACGCAGGAACAGCGCGCCGCCCTGCGGCCAGCGCAGTCGCGCGTCGAGAATGGGCAGAAACAGGGTTTCCAGGGGGGCGTCGAAGGAATGATCCGGCATGCGCGTAGTTTACGCACCTGCCGCGGCGAATGACGCCCTCTGTGTGCGTCATCCCGGCGCGACCGGCAGAACAGATGTCATGTCGCCGGAGTCGACGCTTGTTCGCGACGATCACTCGCTCGCAAGGCGTGCCCGCCCGCTCTACTTGCGCAACGCTGCGTCGACGACGTCGAACAGCGACTGCAAACCGAACGACACGTCCTGGATCCTGCCGTTGACGAAGAAGGCCGGCGTGCCGCGTACGCCACTGTCATGGCCACTGCGCTGATGCTCACGGATACGTTGCAGGTAGATCTCGTCGTCCATCTCCGCCGTGTAGCGCGCCATGTCGAGTTGCATCTGCTGCGCATATCCCTGCAACTGACCGAGCTTGAGGTGGCGTTGGTTCTCGAACAGCAGATCGTGCATCTCCCAGAACCGGCCCTGGCCGCCGGCACTTTCCGCGGCTTCGGCCGCATGCAGCGCGTGCGGATGAACTTCTTCGAGCGGGAAATGGCGATATGCAAAACGGAGCTGGCCGGCGAAGCGCTGCAGCAGCAGCTTGACGGCCGGCGCCGCCTGCTTGCAGTTCGGACATTCGAAGTCACCGTATTCGACCAGGGTCACCGGCGCATGCGCGGATCCCAGGATATGGTCGGTCGGAACGACAGGGGCGGTCAGCTCGAACGCATGGTGCGGATTCATGCCGGGTCTCCCGGTGCACGGACGGTTCTCGGGAATGACCCGGCCATCCTAACTCACCTCGCCGCGCGATGCGTCGCGCCATCCGCACCTGCTCGAAGAATCGCGCCCGTGTCGCTCCGCCAACACAGCCGCGGATACGTTTCATGACCCCGTGTCGGCCAGCGCCAGACACACTACGCCGGCCACGATGCTCAAGGCGCCGATGACTCTCGACGGCGCCGCGCGTTCCTTCAGCAGGCGTGCACCGAAGTAGGTGCCGATCAGCGTCGCCAGCTCACGCACCGGCGCGACGTGGCTGATCGGCGCGACCCGCATCGCATACAACACCAGGATGTAGCCGAGCGGCGCGAGAATACCCACCATCAGCACCGGCTTGGTGTACTCGCGCATTTCCTGAGCGACCCGCGCACGATCCATGAGAGCAGCCGGGCTCAGCACGGCGATGCGGAACCAGTTGCCGGTGTAGTCGACAAGGAATGGCGAAATGAGCAGCACTTTCACGGCCCAGCCGTCGTTGATGGTATAGGCCGCGATGAACACGCCGGTGCCCAGCCCGAAGAAAATTCCCGCACGCGGCGCCTTGTGCGGCTCACGCAGCAGGCCCGCCACCAGCACGATTCCCACCACCACCAGCACCACACCGAGCACGGACAACCCGGTGATCCGCTCGCCCAGCAGCAGCACCGCGGCGAAGAACGACAACAACGGCCCGGAACCGCGCGCCAGCGGATAGACCAGCGACAGATCCGACGCCCGATAGCCGGCCTGCAGCATCAACGAGTAGCCCAGGTGCAACGTGGCGGTGGCCAGCAGCGCCAGCCACTGGATGGTCTGGAACTGCGGCCGCTCATGCCACAGCACCCAGGCCACGACCGGCGTATAAAAGAGCACCGACGCCACCGAGTACAGCCAGACGAAGTGCCGCGCGCCGGTCGCCCGCTTGGCGTACAGATTCCAGCTGGCGTGCATGGCCGCTGCGGCGAGCACCGCGATGAGGGCGATCAGCGGCATGGATGTGTTGCGGTGAGCACGGATGGATTGCGAGGCAGCGCTTCAATATGGACACGGCCTGTCCACATTGGCTGATACAAGACCGACCTCGTCACGACCGGAAGGCTCCTCATGCTCAAGACCTGCCATTGCGGCGAGGTTCGTTTCGAATTTGCCGTCACCGCGGCATCCGCACCTTCGTCGAAGGATACATCGAAGAGATCGGCGGCCACTCCCCTTCATCGGTTCCGCCGCCCTGGACGACGTGACGCCGCAGCAGCGGATCGATGCGCCACTGCACTATTTCGACGGCCGCAGCAGTCATTGGGAACGCGAGCCCGCTGAAATGCGTCATCTTTGACGACGCCGCAGCCCGATCGTGCGTCGACACCGATCGGGAGCGGAACGAAGTCGTGAGGACTTCGATGCCAACCGCAGGGACGCCTGCCATGACACCTGAAAGCGAATGGAGCTGAACATGAACTTGAGCCAGAGTGAGCGCGCCGCGCTGTTTCAATCCCTGCACCGCCGGCCGGGTGCTTTCGTCATTGCCAACGTCTGGGACGCCGGATCGGCGCGCATCATCGCGGGGCTGGGATTCGAAGCCCTCGCAACCTCCAGCGGCGCATCGGCCAACTCGCTCGGCCGCCTCGACGGCAACGTGGCACGCGAAGAAGCGCTCGCGCAGATCCGTTCCATCGCCACCGCAACGGACCTGCCGCTTTCCGGCGATCTCGAGAAGGGATTCGGCGATCTGCCCGAGACGGCCGGTGAAACCATCCGCCTGGGCGCAGCGGCAGGCCTGGTCGGCGGCTCGATCGAGGACGCCAGCGGCGACCGCAACCAGCCGATCTACGATATCGGGCTTGCCACCGAACGCGTCGCCGCGGCCGTGCAAGCGGCACGCACGCTGCCCTTTCCGTTCACGCTAACCGCCCGCTGCGAGAATTTCCTGCGCGGCAACCCGGATCTCGACGACACCATCAAGCGCCTGCAGGCCTACGAAAAAGCCGGTGCCGACGTGCTGTTCGCGCCGCTCCTGCCGGATCTCGCCGCCGTGCGCACCGTGTGTTCGGCCCTGTCGAAGCCGGTCAACTTCATGGTAGGCGTGCCGGGCAAGTCCTTCAGCGTCGCGGAACTGGAAGAAGCCGGCGTGAAACGCATCAGTCTCGCCACTTCGTTGTACCGGGCGGCAATGAGCGGCTTGATCGCAGCGGCGCACGAGATCAAGGACCAGGGCCGATTCAGCTACGTGGAACGGCTGCTCGATATCAACAAGTACATGCGGCAGTGACGCTCACCCGCCCATAGAGTTGCCGATGAAGGCTCCGGCCGAGGATCGGCCGGAAGCCGCGGTCGACCAACTCGACCAGTCGTCGCAGTAGCTCGACGGACCGAGTCTGCGCCTCTCCCGAGCAGGCGTCGGCGGGAGTACGCTCACCCGCTGGCCCACCCGGGAGAGCGTTCGATGAAACTGTCCAATGCCGCGGCCATGCTCCTGCTGTTCGGCGGAACCGTCCTTGCCGACAGCGCGCAACACGGGATCCAGGTCGGCGATCTGGATCGCAAGGTGCAGCCCTGCGACGACTTCTTCGAATTCTCCAACGGCGCGTGGCGCGCCAGTAACCCCATCCCAGCATCGATGTCGCGCTGGAGCCGCCGCTGGGCAGCGGGAGAAGCCAACAAAGATCAACTGCGCGTGATTCTCGAAGAAGCGGCGCAAACCAAGGCGGCGCGCGGCAGCATCGATCAGCTCTCCGGCGATTTCTACGCAAGCTGCATGGACGAATCGCGCATCGACAAGCTCGGCATCGAACCGTTGCGCCCGCTGCTTGCCGATATCCAGAAAATCCAGACGCACGAAGACCTGCAACGCATGCTGAGCCGCCTGCACCAGATCAACGTCGCGGTGCCGTTCCTGGTCTACAGAGAGTCTGACGATCGCAATCCGAATGATGTGATCGTGCAGATCTACGCCGCTGGACTGGGGTTGCCCGATCGCGATTACTACGTAAAAACGGAAGCGCGCTTCCAGGAAGCACGCGGCAAGTACCTCGAGCATGTGGCAAAGGTGTTCGAGCTGGCCGGCTCCGGCGCGGCTGCCGCGAAAGCCGCCGCGCAGACCGTCATGCGCATGGAAACCTCGCTGGCCCAGCATTCGCTGGACAACGTGGCGCTGCGCGATCCCAAGGCGACGGATCACAAGATGTCGGTGGCCGAGCTGCAGAAGCTCACCCCGGCGTTTACATGGGCCGACTATTACCGGGCGAACGACTTGCCGATCGGCGAGCTCAACGCAGCCGAACCCGAGTTCCTGAAGGAATTCAATCGACAACTCACTGCGACACCACTGTCGGACTGGCGCACTTATCTGAGCTGGCATCTGCTCAGTTCCGCGGCACCCTCGCTGTCGAAACCGTTCGTCGAGGAAGACTTCGCGTTCAACGAGGCCTATCTGAATGGCGCACGCGAAATGAAGCCGCGTTGGAAACAGTGCGCCGAAGCAGCGGACCAGCTGCTGGGCGAAGCGGTGGGCAAGAAGTACGTCGAGAAATACTTCCCGCCCGAGGCCAAGGCGCGCATGCAGGAGATGGTCAAGAACCTGCGTGCAGCGATGGGCGAGACCATCGAAGGCCTCACCTGGATGAGCCCGCAGACCAAGCAGCGCGCGCTGGAAAAGCTCGCCACGTTCAACCCCAAGATCGGTTACCCGGATCGCTGGAAGGATTACAGCCAGGTCGCGATCGATCGCACCTCCTACTGGAACAACGTACTGGCGGGCCGCCGCTTCAACGTGCGCGACAACTGGTCGACCATCGGCAAGCCGGTGGACCGCGGCCGCTGGGATATGACGCCGCCGACGTCGAACGCGTACTACAACCCGCTGCTGAACGAGATCGTCTTTCCCGCCGGCATCCTGCAGCCGCCAGCTTTCAGCGTGGACGCGAGCGACGCGGTGAATTACGGCGCCATCGGCGTGGTGATCGGCCACGAGATCAGCCACGGCTTCGACGACCAGGGCGCACAGTTCGATGCGCAGGGCCGTCTGAAGAACTGGTGGAACGCGGCCGACCTGAAGGGCTTCCAGAGTCGCACCGCCTGCGTGGCCAAGCAATTCGACAATTACTTCGTCGAGCCCGGCATTCACCACAACGGCAAGCTGGTGCTGGGTGAGAGTATCGGCGATCTGGCCGGCGCCAAGATCGCCTACCGCGCCTTGCAGATCTCACGCCGGGGCAAGCCGCCGCTGCCGACCATCGACGGCTTCACGCCCGAACAGCAGTTCTTCATCGCCTGGGGCCAGTTCCGCGGCGACGCGGTGCGGCCGGAGTTCGCGCGCACCATGGTGCAGGGAGACCCGCACCCCATCGGCAAATTCCGCGTCATCGGCCCGTTGTCCAACCTGCCGGAATTCCAGCAGGCGTTCTCCTGCAAAGCGGGGGCGCCAATGGTGCGGCCGGCGCAGGAGCGCTGCGAAGTGTGGTGAGCCTCAACGCTTGCGCAGAAACTCGATCAGCGCTCGCAACGCCGGTGGCGTGTGTCTGCGGCTGGGATAGTAGAGATACAGGCCCGGAAAAGCAGGTGACCAATCGGCAAGCACGCGTGTCAGCTTCTTCGCCTTGATCCAGGGCGCAACGGCATGCTCGAAAATGTACGCGATGCCAACGTCGTCCAGCGCGGCACGCAGCGCCAGCTCCCAATCGGTCACGATCAACGGGCCTTCGACCGAAATCTCCAGCGCCTGGCGGCTCTTCTCGAACTCCCAGCGATACAGGCTTCCGTCCGTGGGCATGCGAATGTTGATGCAGCGGTGCCGCTGCAGGTCGCGCGGATGCTTCGGCACACCGTGCCGGGATAGATAGGACGGGGTGGCGACCGCGACCATCTCGAGCATCCCGGTGATGGGCATGGCGACCATGTCCTTCTCCAGCCGTTCTCCCAGTCGAATACCCGCATCGAAACCCGCCGCGACCACGTCGGTCAGGGCATCCTGCGTCACGATGTCGAACACGATGTCGGGATGCTGCTTGTAAAAGGCTCCGAGCAGCGGCGCCAGAACCTGCTGCGCAGCCATGCGCGGCACGTTGATACGTAGCAGGCCGGCAGGCTTCTCGCGCATCGTGCTCACTTCATTGACCGCGGCCTGTAACTCAGTCAGCGCCGGCGCGATGCGGGCTACCAAGCGCGTGCCTGCCTCGGTCGGCGCCACACTACGTGTCGTGCGATTCAGCAGGCGCACACCCATTCGCTCCTCGAGTGCGCGAATCGTCTGACTCAGCGCCGATGGCGAGACACGCAACTGAGCGGCGGCCCGCACGAAACTGCGGTGATTGACGACACTGGCAAAAGCCCGCAGCTCATGGAATTCGGCGCCGCGCATTATGCATATCCGACTTAATAGGCCAATTGGATTATAGAGTATTCATTAATGAGTGCCGCCTGCTCAGACTGGCCGCCATCGATACGGCGCTTCAGTCAACTTCAGGAGACCACGATGGCACGCTCTCTCACGCTCGATACCTATCGCCTGCTCGGCCGCTCGGGCTTGCGCGTTTCGCCGCTGGCGCTCGGGGCCATGACCTTCGGTTCCGACTGGGGCTGGGGCGCGGACGGCAACGAAGCACGCCGCATCTTCGACGCGTATGTCGACCACGGCGGCAACTTCATCGATACCGCGAATCAATACACCAACGGCACCTCGGAGAAGCTGCTTGGCGAGTTCTCCAGCGGCCGTCGCGAACGGCTGGTGCTGGCAACCAAGTACACCCTGCCCTTGCGTCCCGGCGATCCGAACTCCGGCGGCAATCATCGCAAGAGCATGGTGCGATCGGTCGAGGACAGCCTGACGCGGCTGCGGACCGATTACATCGATCTTTTGTACCTGCACGCCTGGGATGCAACGACACCGGTGGAAGAAGTGGTGCGCGCGATGGACGACCTGGTGCGCGCTGGCAAGGTGCTGTACCTGGGCATCTCCGACACACCGGCCTGGCAGGTTTCACGGATGCAGGCCATCGCCGAGTTGCGTGGCTGGTCGCCGCTGATTGCGCTACAGATCGAATACAACCTGATCGAACGCACGGTCGAACGCGATCTCATCCCGATGGCACGCGAGATGGGGCTCGGCGTCGTGCCGTGGTCGCCGCTGGCGAGCGGCGTATTGACTGGCAAGTACAGCAAGTCGGACCTCGATGCCGGCGACGGCACGGCCAGCGCCGCCGGGACGCGCAAGAACATCGCTGCGGGCAACGGAGCACTGACCGAGCGCGGCCTGAAGATCGCCGACGTGGTGAAGTCGGTGGCTACCGAACTGGGCAAGACGCCTTCGCAGGTCGCGTTGGCCTGGACGCTCCTCAATCCGGCAGTGACGGCCCCGATCGTCGGTGCGCGCACTCAGAAGCAGCTCGAAGACAATCTGGGAGCGTTGACGGTGAGCTTCACCGAAGCGCAGATCGCGCGGCTCGCCGAAGCCAGCGCCGTCGAACTCGGCTTCCCGCATGAGTTCCTGGCGCGGCCGCTGACCCGCAACGTCATGTTCGGCGAAGTCAAGATCGCCGCCCGATAGAGGGGCCATTCGTTCACCTCGCGCGCCTGAATGTCACCGGGGGCATTGCAGGCGTGCGGGGCGAGCGCAAACGACAACAATCCACAGCAACTGTGGATAACCCCGGGAAAAGTGCCGCTTGACTTTGCGGATGTGCGGTCGCGGATGCGAGCAACGTCAGCTTGTTCAAACTTTGACCACTTACCCGCGCGATGCACCGGCGCGGCGACGCGGTCGGGGCTTGCTGGAGTTCTGTTTGGCGGCATCCGCCAGCAGCTTTTTCAGCTTCTTGCTCAACTGCTGCAGCTCCGCCTTGGCGCGCTTGGCGACTTTGCGAGCCTGCTTGAGCAACTTGCGAGCTTCCTTCGCCTGCTGCTTGGCCCTGCGCCGGCGCAGCTGCGCCTCCTTCCTGCGGGCCTGCAGCTCGACCAGTCCTTTGCTGGCGCGCTTCTTCCTGGGTGTGCCGACTCGTTTGACCATCGCATCACCTCGCCGTTTGAGCGATTGGGCAGAATAGACAGCTGATCGCTACATCGGCAACGTCGCGCAGCCGCCCCGTAATCCGCAGCCGCGACGCTGCACCTCACAGCAGACGCCGCCAGAACAGGCCGACCAGAGTCATCACGCCGCTGGCGATCACCAGCAACATGACGCGCCAGAAGGAATGGGCGTCCTGCAATCCGGGCATCCCCGCCACATTCATGCCGAAAATGCCGGTGATCAGCGTCATAGGCAGCAGCACGGCCGTGAGGATCGACAGCACGTACAGATTGCGGCCCGTATTCTCCGCCAATCGCGCCGCCAGTTCTTCCTGCAGCAGCTTGGCGCGCTCGTACAACTCGGCGACTTCCTCGATCGAGAAGCCGAGCGAATCGGCCTCCGACTGCAGTGCCTTGAGATCCGAATCCGCCAGCTCGGCCGCATTGCGATGCAGGAACTTGCCCAGGTCGGCGCGCTCGGGCGAGAACTGGCGACGCAGCCGCGCGCAGATCCTGCGGGTACGACCCAGCTGCTCGCGTTGCTCGCGGATATCACCCGCGAGAATCTCGTCTTCGATATCGCCCAGCCGATCGATCATCATCTGTGCCAGTCGCCGCACACGCCCGGTGCGCAGTTCCAGCAGCAGCGCTGCAATCTCCACGCCGGAGGTCAGTTCCGGCAACGAGCCGTTGCGCATCGCCAGGCGCAGATCGTCGACACCCTTGAGCGGATGCATGCGCGCGGTGATGAGGGCTCCCGGACTGGCAAAACACCACAGCGGCGCGACCTCGGTGGGATCGGATTCATCCTCGAAGGTGAAATCGCTCACGACCAGCAGCAACCCGCCCTCTACCAGCTCGATACGCCGGTTCTCGTCATGCTCCTGCAGCAACTCCCGCATGGCCAGCGGCAGGAATTGCGCCTGCAGCAGCCAGCGCCGTGCCCGCGCCTCGCTCAGATTGAAATGCAACCAGGTCACGGCATCCGGTTGCGACAGGCATGCAGCGATGTCGTCGACAGGAATCTCGCGCGGCCGCTGGCCGCGCGCCAGCTGAAAGCCGCAGATCAGGCCGCGATCTGCACCAGCGGCTTCGTTGATGAAGGCAGGAATCGATCGCACGGGGCGCCTCGAATACTCGTTCACGACCGCCCTGCATGTGTTCTTGCGGATGTCATGCATTTGTCAGACACGCGGTTCGCGCGCTCAAGATGCCGATCGCTCATGACGATTTGATGACAGCGCGGCGTCCACCGGATTGCATCGACGTGACGCAACGGCGGCGCTGGAGATGTGTCACGTCCTTGCATCCGGTACGCTAACGGCGCCCTTCATCCCGTCGAGGTCCTTCAGTGCCGATCCCCGATCTGCTGCGCGATCACCTGCGCCTGCCCGTCATCGGCTCGCCGATGTTCATCGTGTCCTCGCCGCAGCTGGTGATCGAGCAGTGCAAGGCCGGCATCGTCGGCTCGTTTCCGGCGTTGAATGCGCGACCGGCGGCGGCGCTGGAGGAATGGCTGGTGCAGATCCGCGGTGAGCTGGACGCTTTTCAGCGCGAGCATCCGGACCGGCGCGTGGCGCCGTTCGCGGTCAACCAGATCGTGCACAGCTCGAACGATCGCCTGGAGCACGACGTGGAGCTGTGTCGCAAGCACCGGGTGCCGATCCAGATCACCAGCCTGCGCGCGCCGGACGTCGTCGTGGAGGCGGCACACTCCTATGGCGGACTGGTGTTTCACGACGTCACGAACGTCAAACATGCCAAGCGCGCGCTGCAGGCCGGCGTCGACGGGCTCATCCTGGTCTGCGCGGGTGCCGGCGGCCATGCCGGTTCGCTTTCACCATTTGCCTTGGTCAGCGCGGTCCGCGAGTTCTACGACGGCACGATCATCCTGTCGGGCGCGATCGCGAATGGCTCGGCGGTCCTGGCCGCGCAGGCCATGGGCGCGGACCTGGCTTACATGGGCACCCGCTTCATTGCCAGCCAGGAAGCCAACGCCAGCGACGCCTACAAGCAGGCCATCGTCGACAGCGGCGCGGAAGACATTGTGTACAGCAACCTGTTCACCGGCGTGCACGGCAACTATCTGCGCTCCAGCATCGTCGCCGCCGGACTGGACCCGGACGCCTTGCCGGAAGCGGACAAGAGCAAGATGAACTTCGGCGGCGGCGGCAGCACGCGCAGCAAGGTCTGGCGCGACATCTGGGGCAGCGGCCAGAGCGTGGCCGCCATCCACGACATATTGCCGACGGCCGCCATCGTCGACCGTCTCGAAACCGAGTACCTCGCCGCGCGGGAGAAGCTGCAGCGAGACGCGCCAGGCGGGTCGGCAGCCCGCTGATGCTGGCCGTGCCCGGCGGATCGCCGGGATCATGACAATTAGTACATAGATCAGCTCTTTTGCTGTGCTGCAGACCCACTGTACTGGTCGCGAACACCGGGTTCTGACGCTGCGCCTCGCGCTCGCTCTTTCGTAAGCTAAACTGCCTCAATTGCCCTTGGCACGAGCGAGCTCACACCATGACCTGGACCTTCTCCGAACGCGCCCGCAAGCTCACCAGCTCGGCGATTCGCGAAATCCTCAAGGTGACCGAACGGCCGGAAGTCATTTCCTTCGCCGGCGGCCTGCCCTCGCCCGCCACCTTCCCGGTCGAGCGGCTGCGCAACGCGTGCAACGACATTCTCGCCAAGGCCCCCTCGGCGGCATTGCAGTACGGACCGACCGAAGGCTACCTGCCGCTGCGTGAATGGGTGGCGCAGCGCTACAGCAAGGATGGCGTGCGCATCGAGGTCGACCAGGTGCTCATCACCACCGGCTCGCAGCAAGGCCTGGATCTGCTCGGCAAGGTATTGATCGATCCGGGTAGCCGCGTGCTGGTCGAAACGCCCACCTACCTGGGCGCGCTGCAGGCATTTTCGCTGTCGGAACCGTCGTTCGTCTCGGTGTCGTCGGATGACGGCGGCCTGATTCCTGCCGCGCTCACGTCAGATGTCACGACCGGCGCGCGATTCCTGTACTGCCTGCCGAACTTCCAGAATCCCACCGGGCGTCGCATGCCGGTCGAACGGCGCCGGGAGCTGTCGCGGATCGCCGCGGAAGCGGGCCTGCTGGTGCTCGAAGACGATCCGTACGGCGCGCTCTCCTACAGCGGTGAGCAATTGCCGACGCTGCTGTCGATGAACAGCCAAGGCATCGTGCACATGGGTTCGTTCTCCAAGGTGCTCGCCCCGGGCCTGCGCGTCGGCTATCTGATCGCTCCGAAGCAGTTGCACAGCAAGCTGGTGCAGGCGAAGCAGGCTGCGGACCTGCACACGCCCAGCTTCACCCAGCGCCTAGTGCACGAAACGATCAAGGATGGTTATCTCGACGAGCACATCCCGCAGATTCGGGCGCTGTACTCGCAGCAGTGCCGCGTGATGCTGGATGCACTCAAGGCGCACTTCCCTGCCGAGGTCACCTGGAATCAGCCCGAAGGCGGCATGTTCATCTGGGTGAAGCTGCCCAAAGGCATCAACAGCGGCGCGCTGCTGGAAAAGGCAGTGGCGCAGAACGTCGCGTTCGTTCCCGGCGCTCCTTTCTTCGCCAACGAGCCGCAGACCAACACGCTGCGCCTGTCGTTCGTGACCGTGCCGAAGGAAAAGATCGAAGAAGGCATCGCCCGGCTGGGCAAGCTCATCGCGCAGGAATGCAGCCAGGCGGCGTAACTGGCCAGCACGCTTTGATTACCCATCACTCCCGCGCAAGCGGGAGTCCATCGGGCTGATCCGGGATGGATTCCCGCCTACGCGGGAATGACCGGATCAGACCCTTCTTGGGACCTGCAACACTGATCTGAATACGTCATGTCCTCCCGTACGGACATGACGAGCGCAGGATCAGTGCTGATCGGCCAGGTGCGCGCCGGTTTCAGCATCGATCGAGTGGTCCTCCCGACGCAGGCGGAATCTGCGCCAGCGCTGCACCCAGCCCTCCAGCGTCAGGTAGATCACCGGCGTGATGTACAGCGTCAGCAATTGCGAGACCAGCAATCCGCCGACCACCGCCATGCCCAGCGACTGACGCGATGCCCCGCTCGCGCCCCAGCCCAACGCGATAGGCAGCGTGCCGAACAGCGCCGCACAGGAAGTCATCATGATCGGCCGGAAGCGGAACACGCAGGCCTGCAGGATGGCGCTGCGCGGATCGAGTTGCTGATTGCGCTGCGCCTCCAGCGCGAAGTCGATCATCATGATCGCGTTCTTCTTGACCACGCCAACGAGCAGGATCAAGCCGAGGAACGCGTAGAGATCCAGCTCCATGCGAAACAGCAGCAGCGTCAGCAACGCACCCAGGCCGGCACTGGGCAGGCCCGACAGAATCGTCAGCGGATGCGTGGCGCTCTCGTACAAGACACCGAGCACCAGGTAGATCGTCACCACCGCGAGCAGCAACAACAGTCCCATGCCACCGAGCGAGGACTGGAATACCTGCGCCGTCCCTTCGAAGCGACCGATCAGTGTGTCGGGCGCGCGCAGTTCCTGCTTGGCCTGCGCGACTTCTGCAACGGCATCGCTCAGCGATTTGCCGGGCTTGAGATTGAACGACAAGGTCGCCGACGGCAGCTGCCCGGCATGCGAGATCGTCAAAGGTCCGACGACACTTTCCAGCTTGGCCACCGATCGCAGCGGCACCAGCGCACCACCGCTGCCGCGGATGTACAAGCGATCGAGCGCGCCGGGATCGGACTGGAACTGCGGCTGCAGCTCCATGACCACGGCGTACTGGTCGGTGGTCGCGAAGATGGTCGAGACCTGCCGTGCCCCGTAAGCGGTGAACAGCGCCTGCTCGACCTGATCGGCGGTGACACCGAGCGCGGAAGCGCGCTCCCGATCGATGTGTACCCGCACTTTCGGATTGTTGAGTGTCAGATCGCTGCTGACGTCTTGCAGCACGCTGGAATCCTGCAGGCGCGCCAGCAGCTTTGGCGTCCATTCCAGCAGCTCGTTGATATCGGCATCCAGCAATGAGTATTGATACTCGCTCTTGCTGACGCGCCCGCCGATACGCAGCGCCGGCTGATTCTGGACGAAGATGTTGAGGCCCGGAACCTCGCCGAGACGCGGACGCAGGCTTTCCAGCACACGTTGCGCCAGCGGCCGCTCGTCCTGCGGCTTCAGGGGGATCATGAGCCGACCGGAGTTCGCGGCGGCATTCGGTCCGCCGGAGCCCGCGATACCGATCACCGTCTGCACGTACGGATTGTCGGCGACGATGCGCAGCGCCTGCTGCTGCTTTGCCGACATCGCCTCGAAGGAAATATCGGGTCGCGCTTCCGTCGTGCCCATCAGCATTCCGGTGTCGTCGTTGGAGATGAATCCCTTCGGCACCAGCAGGTACAGCAGCCCCGTCAGCAGCACGCTGGCCACGAACGTCGCCAGCGTCAGGTTGCGGTGCGCAACCACCCAATGCAGCGAACGCTCGTAGCCCGCCGCCACTTTCTCGTAGAGACCCGCCGGACGAGCCGTCTCTACAGTGTGCGCGCGCAGCAGCTTGCTGCTGAGCACCGGCGTCAGAACCAGCGACACGACGCCGGACACCAGGATCGCCGCCACGATGGTGATGGCGAACTCGTGAAACAGCCGGCCGACGATGCCGCTCATGAACAGCACCGGGATGAACACCGCCGCCAGCGAGATGGTCATGGAAACAATCGTGAAGCCGATCTCACGCGACCCTTCGAGCGCCGCCTGCAGCGCCGGCAGGCCCGCTTCGCGGTGCCGCGAGATGTTCTCCAGCATCACGATGGCGTCGTCGACCACGAAGCCCACCGACAGGGTCAATGCCATCAGCGACAGGTTGTCGATGCTGAAGCCGAGCAGGTACATGACCGCGAAAGTGCCGGCGAACGACAGCGGAATGGCAACCGCCGGAACGATCGCGGCCCGCGCGCTGCGCAGGAACAGGAAGATCACCAGAATCACCAGCGACAGCGACAGCAGCAGCGTGAACTTCACATCGTTGACCGACGAGCGGATCGTCTGCGAGCGATCGTAGACCACCTGCAGCGCCATGCCGGCGGGCAACTGCGCGCGCAACGCCGGAAGCATCTGCTTGATCGAATCCACCACCTTGATGGTGTTCGCTCCCGGCTGCCGCTTGATCGCCAGGACGATGCCGCGCGTCAGATCCTTGCCGATCCAGGCGGCCGTCTTGTTGTTCTCCACCGAGTCGATGACGCTTCCCAGATCGCCCAGGTGCACCGGTGCGCCATTGCGATAGGCCACCGTCAGCGCGCGGTAGGCAGCGGCATTCTGCAATTGCCCGTTTGCTTCCACCGTGTAGGCGCGCTGCTCGCCGTTGAGCGTGCCGGTCGGCAGGTTCACGTTGCCCGACTGGATGGCCTGACTGACCTCGTCCACGCCCAGGCCGCGGGCCGCCAGCTGATCCGGATTGAGCTGGACCCGCACCGCGTATTTCTGCGGCCCGTAGACCTGCACCTCGGCGACGCCGGGCAGCGTCGCAATACGCTGCGACAGCAGGTTCTCGGCATAGTTGTCGACATCCGACATCGACAAGGTGGACGAGCTCAGCGACAGCAGCAGGATCGAGGAATCGGCCGGATTCACCTTGCGCAAGGACGGTGGCGTCGGCATGTCGGGCGGCAGCCGGCGCGACGCTGCTGCGATCGCCGACTGCACGTCCTGCGCGGCGGCATCGATGTTGCGATCGAGCGTGAACTGCATCGTTATCTGGGTGCTGCCCTCGCCGCTGACCGAAGACATGGAATCCAGCGAAGCGATGGTCGAGAACTGCTTCTCCAGCGGCGTCGCCACCGCGCTCGCCATGGTTTCCGGACTGGCGCCCGGCAGCGCCGCGCTGACCTGGATGGTGGGAAAGTCGACCGCGGGAAGATCCGAGACCGACAGGCTGAAATACGCCAGCGTGCCGAAGAAGGCGGTGCCGAGCGTCAGCAGGGCCGTTGCCACCGGGCGGCGGATGAAAAGCGCCGACACGTTCATGCGGTGGCCTTGGCAGGCAACACACGAACCAGGGCGTTCGACGTCAATCGCGACTGGCCGTCCGTGACGACGCGCTCTCCGGCCTTGACGCCGCTGACGACGGCCACGTCATCAGCCGTACGCAGTACGTTGATGGGCCGCTGCTCGGCCCGCGCGTCCTGCTTGATCACAAAAACGAAACTGCCCTGCGCGTTCTCGCTGACGGCGGACGCGGGAATGACGAGCTGCGCAGCGGCAGCCGGCAGCTTCAGAACCACGTCCACCAGCTGTCCCGGCCACAAAATGCGGCTGCGATTGTCGAAGCGGGCGCGCAGGCGAATCGTGCCGGTGGTCGGATCGGCGGCATTGTCGATGAACGAAAGCTCACCGGTGCTCGGCGGCGATGCCTGCCCCACCGCAGCCGCGGCAACCTGCAGCGGCGTGCTCGAAGACAACATGGCTTGCCGCACGGGCGCGAGCTGCTGCTCCGGCAGCGCAAAGCTGACGTCGACCACGTCCAGCACGTTCAACGTGGTCAGCGGCGTCTGGGCGGCGACATGCACTGTGTTGCCGACCTGCTGGGCAATGTGACCGATCTTCCCCGACACCGGCGCAGTGATGGTCGAATAGGTCAGCTGCAGCTTGGCGTTGTCCAACGCCGCGCGATCCTGATCGACCGTGGCCGCGGCGCTGTCCATGTTGGTTTTCAGCTGCGTGTAATCGTCGGGCGAGAGGTAGCGCGAAGCTTCCAAAGTAGCGCCGTGACTGGCCTTGGCCCGTGCGTTCTCCAGCAAGGCTTCGTCGCGCGCCAGCGTCGCCTGCGCCATGCGCATCTGCAACGCAAACGGCGCCGGATCGATCTGCATCAGGCGCTGGCCGGCTTTCACTTCCTGGCCGTCGTGAACGAACACCTGCGTGATCTGGCCATCGACGCGTGATTGCAGAATCACCGAACCGGTGGATTCGACCGTGCCGACCACGTTCACCGTGGTCGGCACCGCCCGCTCCTCGACCACTGCCGTTACGACCGGAACCGACTGTTCCTGCACGTGGGGCGCAGCAGCGCCGCGCGAGCATCCGCCCAAGGACAGGACGCAGGCAGCGGAAGCGACCAGCCCCGCCACCCGCGCAAAGAAACGCGTGGACATCATCAACCGCCACCCGGATCGAACGATAACGTATTGATTCTCCGAGCCGCCGGAGGTGCGATTCATGAACAATTGTTCATTGAGCACGCCGGATGGCGCGCCCGCCGTACGGCTGCCAGACGCTGGGTTCGGTGGTGGCGGCCCGCCCGGCTTCACAAGATCGGCCGGGGACTGGTACATTGGTACCAAGTTACCAAGGTACATCGCCGTGCAGGATTCCCCCGTCGTCACCCGGGTACAGACCGGCGTCCGCCTCGAAGCCCGGACCCTCAATGTCCTGAAGGCGCTGGCAGCGCTCAAGGGCATGTCGCTGGGCGATCTGCTGGAAGGGATCGTGCTGCACGCGTTCGACGGCGAACAGGCGTTCAGCGACGCAACGCGCGAGCAGATTGCCGGGCTGAAGAAGATCTACGGCCTGGAGCTGAACGCTCGCGACAGTCACACCCTGATCGAAGCGGAGTCCGGCCAGCGACCAGCGATCGCGCGTCGATCAGGCAGCTCGAAAAGCACCAGGGATCGCAGGACGAAGCGATGACTGCGCCCGCGATTCGCGACGAGGGGCTGGGCAACGATCAGGCCGAAGCGACATTCCGTGCATTCGAGGCAGGCACCCTGCCGCCGGCAGACTTCTCTCACCGCTGTCACCTGTCGGTCGGCTGGACCTACCTGCAACGCTACGGCTTCCCGGAAGGCGTCGTGAAGTTCCGCGAACGCCTCAAGGCCTATGTCGTCAGTGTCGGCGCGGCAGCGAAGTACCACGAGACCGTGACCTGGGCTTACATGGCGCTGATGAACGAGGAAATGAGCCTGCGTTCCCCGCCCGGCGAGCGCTTCGAGTCGATGATCGAGCGCAGAGCCGACCTGCTCGACCATCGCCACGGCGCCATCGCGCAGTGCTACTCACGCGAGCAGCTCGAATCCGAGCAGGCACGGCAAGTCTTCACGCTGCCGCGCCAGCGAAATCCGGCCTCCAAAAGCTGACGCGGTCGGTCGCCTCGCGCCGCCGGCACCCGCATTGCGGCAGCCCCGTAGCGCATTCCCTTCCTGCCGTCGGATAATCGAGGCCATCCCGCGCACAGCTCAGGGAGCGCGGAGACACGGCTTCCAAGGGGATTCTCCATGCGTCCGATCAACACCCTCGCCGGGCTTGCCGCGATCGCGGGTCTGGCCGCCGCGCTCAGCGGCTGCGGCGTCAATCCGGTCACCGGCAAGAAGGAAATCCAGTTCGTCTCCGAGGCGCAGGAGCTGCAGATCGGACAGCAGAACTATTCGCCGACCCGGCAGAGCGAAGGCGGCGATCTCACGGTGCTGCCGCAGCTGACTGCTTACGTGAACGGCGTGGGCCAAAAGCTCGCCGCCGTGGCCGATCGCAAACTGCCGTACGAATTCGTGGTCCTCAACAACTCGGTGCCGAACGCCTGGGCCCTGCCCGGCGGCAAGATCGCGGTGAACCGCGGCCTGCTCACCGAGCTCAAGAACGAGGCCGAGCTGGCCGCCGTGATCGGCCACGAAATCGTGCACGCCGCAGCGCGCCACGGCGCCAAGGCGCAGGAACGCGGCACCATCATGCAGGTCGGTCTGGCAGCGGCGCAGATCGGCGCGGCCGTCGGCGGAGTCGACTCGAATCTCGCCGGGCTGATGCTCGGCGGCGCCGGCCTCGGCGCGCAGATGATCCAGATGAAGTACGGCCGGGACCAGGAGCTCGAAAGCGACCTCTACGGCATGAAGTACATGAAACGGGTGGGCTATGACCCGTGGGGCGCGGTCACCTTGCAGGAAACCTTCGTGCGGCTGTCCTCAGAAGGCGGCGCCAAGCAGCAAAGCTGGATGGAAGGACTGTTCGCCTCGCACCCGCCGTCGACCGAGCGCGTCGAGCGCAACACGCAGACGGCGCAAGAGTTGGGTCGCGGCGGCGACCTCGGCGCCGAGCGTTATGCGGCGCAGATGGCCGAGCTGCAGAAAATGAAGCCGGCGTACGACAAGTACGACAAGGCAGTAGCCGCGGCCAGCAAGAAAGACTTTGCCACGGCGAAATCGCTGGCGAACGAGGCCGCCAAAGCGGTGCCGCGTGAAGGACGTTTCCAGGAATTGCTGGGAGAGCTCGCGCTGGCGGAGAAGCAGCCGCAGGCGGCGCTTCCTTATTACAGGAAAGCGATCGAACTCAATCCGAACTACTTCGGCTCGTATCTCGGTGCGGGCGTGGCCCAGCTGCAGGCCGGCGACAAGGCCAAGGCCGAGGAATGGCTGACCAAGAGCGCCGAACTGCTGCCTACGGCACCGGCGGCTTACTATCTCGGCAACATCTCGCGCGATCGCGGCGACGCCGCGAAGGCCCGCCAGTACTATCAGGCCGCCGCCGGCTCCAACAGCAACATCGGCAAGGCTGCGGCCGCCGAGTACATGAAAATGGATCTGCCGCAGAATCCCGGCAACTACGTGGCCGCCGCCGGGCAATTTGACGCGCAGGGACGGCTGCTGGTCGTGGTGCAGAATCGGTCGCCGCTGCCGTTGCGAGCAATCCAGGTGACGCCGGTACTGATCGACAGCTCCGGCCGCGTCGTGCAGCAAGGCAATCCGATCCGGCTGAACGCCACTCTCAAGTCCGGTGAGCAGACGGCCGCCCCCAGCGGCATCACCAATCTTTCGCAGGCGCAGCTGCAGGCGCTGCGCTTCCGCGTCGATGGGGCCAGGATCGCCGAGTAACATCGAACTCCTCTCGGAAGCTGCGCCCGCTGGCTGCGAAGCCGGTTTCATAGATATTGGAAATGCAAGACTCACGAAACAATCACATTGCGGCCCCCGCGCAACGGTCCCTCGGCTCTGCCGTGCGTACCGTGACAGCCACCCGCTACGTCACGCCGCTGCGCGAAGGCGGCTCGCTGCCCGCCATCATCGAGGCCAGCGATGAAGGCATGTACGTGCTCAAGTTTCGCGGCGCCGGCCAGGGGCCCAAGGCGCTGATCGCGGAGCTGATCGCAGGAGAGCTGGCACGCGCCATCGGCTTGCGGGTGCCCGAGCTGGTGTTCGTGGAATTGGATGCGGATCTGGCGCGCACCGAGCCGGATCCGGAAATTCAGGAGCTGATCAAGGCCAGCACCGGACTGAACGTGGCGCTGGATTATCTGCCGGGCTCGGTGACCTTCGACCCGGTGGTGTGGCAGCCGGATTCGATGCAGGCATCGTCCATCGTCTGGTTCGACGCCTTCGTCACCAACGTGGACCGCACCGCGCGCAACACCAACATGCTCATGTGGCATCGGCAGCTGTGGCTGATCGATCACGGCGCCGCGCTGTACTTCCATCACTCCTGGGAACGCTACCTGGAACGCAGCCGCGACCCGTTCCCTCGCCTGAAGGATCACGTGTTGCTGCCGTTTGCCCACGACCTCGGCAAAGTGGCGCCCATCCTGAGCGAACGCATCACGACCGAAGTGATCCGTAACATCGTGGCGCAGGTGCCGGACGCCTGGCTCACCAGCGATACGTTCTTCAGCTCCCCCGAGCAGTATCGCGACGCATATGTTGAGTACCTGACGCGGCGGCTGGAAGCGCCGCAGGCATTCGTCCAGGAGGCGCTGCGTGCATAGTCCATATGACTACGCCATCGTGCGCGTCGTGCCGCGAGTCGAACGACAGGAGTTCGTCAATGTCGGCGTCATCCTGTCGTGCCCGGCCCGGCAATTCCTCGAAGCACGCATCGAGCTCGACGAAGCGCGTCTGCTGGCGCTCTATCCGACGCTGGACCTCGAGGCGATCCGCGCCAACCTGGCCAGCATTCCCATGATCTGCATCGGCGGCCCGCATGCCGGAACCATCGGGCAGCTCTCGCAGCGAGAACGCTTCCACTGGCTGGTCGCGCCACGCAGCACGATCATCCAGACCTCGCCGGTCCACCTGGGTCGCTGCCAGGAACCCGCAGCGGCGTTGCAGCACCTGCTGGATACGATGGTCCGCCCTGTTGCCAAATCCACGGACTGACCGCTCACTGTCGCCATCCGCAGACCAACGCGCGCGTCACGTCAGCGATTGCGCCAGATCGCTGTGAACGAAACGACCACGCCGTCTGGCGCGCGGCAAAAAATCGGAACTCTGCTTCGCACTCGGGTATTGCGCCTTGTGAACGTTGATGACGCCACGCGTCGTTCGTTTCCATCTCACACTGGCCGACGAATGGAGATTTCCGATGACCCAACCCAGATTCAACCTGCACGCCGCATTGCTCGCCGCCGGACTGCTCGCCGCATCGCCGGCACTGTATGCGCAGACGCCGCAGCAGGAGCCCGATCCCATGCCTCAGGAGACTCCCGAGCAGATGCCTCCTGACACGACCGCGCCGGGATCCGAAGCACCCACGGCCCAGATCGACGATACCAAGGTCGATCAGTTCGCCAATGCTTACGTGGAGGTCCAGGCGATCCAGGCGCAGGCTGCGCAGGAGCTGAACGCGACCACGGATGCCGCCAAGGTGACCGAAGTGAAGGCCAACGCCGAGAAGCAGATGATCGCTGCGGTCGAGCGCTCGGGATTGCAGGTGGAAGAGTTCAACCGCATTGCCGACCTGATGACCACCGATGTGTCGCTGCGCTCGCGCGTGATCGACAAGGTGCAGAAACGCAGCAAGGGATGACGTGAATTTCAGCATAAAGGCCCTGATCTGCTCGTCACTTCCGCGTAGGCGGAAGTCCATCTGTGATTCGGATGGATTCCCGCTTGCGCGGGAATGACCAGGAATCGATGAAGCAGACCTTTCCTAGTAGTGAGGCGGCCGTTCCTCTTCGGCGGAATATTCGCGCGGCTCTGACCTGATCGCGTCGATCCGGCTGGCAAGCGCTGCCACCTGCGTGCGCAGCGCTTCCAGCTCCTGTTGCTGCCGATAGACCACGTCGCTCAGCTCCTGCGCGGCGCGCTCCATGAAGGCGAGCTTGAGCTCGATTCGTTCCACTGCGTCGTCATTCATGCATTCGGCCTCGGCGGGAGTAGAGAAACACCGGCAGCTTGCCGGCGTATTTGCGGCGGGCTAGCCTCGTTTGCCGTGGCGAAGGATATCAACGAAGCGGTGCGTGAAGTCTGCCTTTGGCTGCCCGAAGCCGAGGAATACCTGTCGCACGGCTCCCCCAACTTTCGCGTCCGCGGCAAGACGTTCGCCAGCTACTGCATCAATCACCATGGCGACGGCCGTATCGCACTCTGGTTGAACGCACCGGCCGGCGCGCAATCGCTGTACACCCAAGCCGAGCCGAAGCATTTCTTCGTGCCGCCCTACGTCGGCCCGCGCGGCTGGCTCGGCGTGCATCTGGACAAGGGCATCTCGTGGAAACGAGTGGCGAAGCTGGTACGCGAGGCCTATGAAAAGGTCGCACCTCGCACGCTCTCGGCCGCGATCGGCAAGACCATCGAGATCAAACCACCCGGCAAGACCCTGACGGCGGCGCAGGTCGACCCTCTGCAGTCGAAACGCGCACAGTCCGTACTGAAGAAGCTGAGAAGCCTGTGCCTGGCGCTGCCGGAAACCTCCGAAGGCAAATCGTTCGGCATGCTGGTGTGGCGGGTCGGCAAGAAAACCTTTGCCTGGGCCGGCCACCGCGACACGCTGACGCTGATGTTCTGGGTCGGGGTCGATCAGCAGGCGCTGCTGACGGGCGACGAACGCTACCGGATTCCGGCCTACATGGGCCACAACGGCTGGATCGCGCTGGACGTGGGCGACCGCGCCGACTGGAACGAGATCGAGGCATTGATGCTGTCCAGCTACCGGCACTTCGCACTGCGACGGATGCTGAACGCGCTGCCCTAGTTCCCCATTTAGGGAAAGCCCGATCACTCACTCCTGGTCATTCCCGCGCAGGCGGGAATCCATCCGGCAGCAGAATGGACTCCCGCTTGCGCGGGAATGACGAATGAGCATGGACGCCCTTGATGCTCTCCCTTTGGACGCGATTGATCGCGATGCGACGCGTCGTCCTACTTCGTGTCGCCATGCGGCCTATGGCATGTCCGCCGTTGCACCGGCCGCGTCCGCCATGAATCAGCGCCATCTTTCCGCTTCGACGTTGCTCATCGCACTCGGCCTGTGGAGTGCCGCTGCCAGCGCGGCGCAGGAAGACATCGAGTTCGTGGCCGAGCACCTGCCTGAAGTGGCGATGGACAACCGTTACGCCACCTTGCCGCTCTGGGGCGCCAGCTTCGGAGAATCCGGCGCTGCATTCTTCGGACAGCATGATCTGGCCGCGCAGGCCGGCTTCTCCTCCACCCGCACCGGCAATCTCACCATCGAAGGACCGCTGCTCTCGGCCGCCCTGCGCTGGCCGTTAGGAGATCGCTGGAGTCTCGGCGGATTCGTGTTCTATGACGATCTACGACTCAGTGGCCAGAACGACCGACGTCCGCTGCAGACCCTGTTCGCGCCCTCAGACCCGCTCACTCGGCCAGCCGAGTCGCTGTTCGTTGGACTGGACGGCACGGCCACCGACTACGGCGCCGGGCTGTCACTGACGCTACGCGGCCATGATGGCTGGCTGGGCGAGCACCAATGGATCGCGGGTTTGCTGTGGCAGCAGCTGCGGCTGCACGACTACCAGCTCGACTACGAAGTGCTGGAAGGACCTTCGGCGGGAGCGACCGGGCAGATCGATTTCGACACCCACTACTCGTTCGTCACTCCGTTCTTCGGCCTGGCGCTGCCGCGACGGTACAACGACTGGACCTTCTCACCGCACGTGCTGTTCGCCCTGCCCCTGCCCAGGCGCGGCATGGTCGGCCACATCACAGGGCCGGGTTTCGATCTGCATGGAGATACGGCCGACGTCGGCAACGGCAAGCATTTCGGCGACCCGTCGCTGACGCTTGGGCTGGACCTGACTTACGAGCCGCTGCACCTGAGCCTGGACATGGGCACCACGTTCACGCAGTGGTTCCTCGACCCGCTGATCCACCGCGGCGTGGACAGCAATCTGGTGCTGTCCGCGCAGTGGCGCTATTGAGAGCGGCGATCAGTGAGCCGACCGGCGATCGGGCAGGAAGGCCGCGAGCACGCCGATGGCCGGCAGGTACGCACACACGCTGTAGACGTACTCGACGCTGGTGACATCGGCCAGATGACCGAGCACCGCCGCGCCCAAGCCGCCCATGCCGAAGGCGAAGCCGAAGAACAGCCCGGAGATCATGCCGACCTTGCCCGGCACCAGGTCCTGCGCATAGACCAGGATCGCCGCGAATGCCGAAGCGAGAATCAGGCCGATGGGCACGCTCAGCACACCGGTCCAGAACAGGTTGGCGTGCGGCAGGATCAGCGTGAACGGCAGCACGCCGAGAATCGAGAACCAGATGACGTACTTGCGGCCGAAGCGATCGCCGATCGGCCCGCCGAGAATGGTGCCGACCGCCACCGAGGCGAGGAACACGAACAGGTGGACCTGCGAGCTCCACACCGACACGTGGAAGCGGTCGATCAGATAGAAGGTGTAGTAGCTGGTGAGGCTGGCCAGGTAGAAATACTTGGAGAAAATCAGCACCACCAGGATTGCCAGTGCTCCGATGACCTTGCCGCGACTCAGCGGCTCGACCGGCGCTGTCGTCCGGCGCGCCTTTGCGCGGTGCTCGGCGTGCCGGCTGTACCACGCACCGATCTTCGACAGCAGCACGATGCCGAGCAGAGCCAGGAGCGCGAACCACGCGACACTGCCCTGCCCGTTCGGCAGCACGATGAAAGCCGCAGCCAGCGGTCCGATCGCCGAACCGGCATTGCCGCCGACCTGGAACAACGACTGCGCCAGGCCGTGGCGGCCGCCCGATGCGAGGCGCGCCAGTCGCGACGACTCCGGATGAAACACCGAGGAGCCGATGCCGATGGTGGCCGCTGCCGCCAGCAGCATCGCGAAATTGCTTGCCGCCGACAGCATCAGCAGGCCTACCAGCGTGAAGCCCATGCCGTAGGCCAACGCATACGGCATCGGACGACGATCCGTGTACAGGCCGATCAACGGCTGAAACATCGATGCCGTCAGCTGGTACACCAGCGTGATCAAACCGATCTGGCCGAAGTCCAGGCGCAGCCCGTCCTTGAGTATCGGATACATCGAGGGCAGCAACGACTGCATCATGTCGTTGAGCAGGTGACAGAAGCTGAGCGCGCCCAGCACTGCGAACGCTGTCGTGACCGGTTGTTGTTGGGCTTCAGCCGTAGTGTTCATGAAAGTCCATCATCGGGAGCGCCGGCGGCGCGATCAATCCGGCAGGATTCGTTGCTCGGGTCAGGGCTTTCCTGCACTTCGCCATGCGAAGGTCAACAGCTGTGCGCCAGCCTCGCCGGCTCTTGCCTGCCAGTTGCGGGCGCCGGCCGCAGGCACGATGAAGGTATCGTGCAGTCCGAGGGCAATCTTTCGGCCGCTGCCCGGCTCGACACATTCGGCCTCGCCTTCGAGACAGAACACCGCGTTGTCACAGTCCGCGAGCAACGGTTCGGCGCTGTTCGCAGCCAGCGTCACATGCCGGGCTGCAATGACCGTCCCGGGTTCACGCACCATCAGGTTGAGATCGCAGCTGCGCCCGGCGATCAGATCGCACGTGACCGCCGCGCCGCCGGAAAACAGTGCGATATCGCCCGGCTGACGCAACGGCACCGGCTGCGCTTCGATGCCGTGCAGGACACAGCCCGAGCCGCTCACCAGCGCAATGGCACGCCGGTATCCGGCGAAGCTGGAGAATGGTCCGCCGCGTTCGATCAACGCCAGGCTCAGACGCCAGTCGAACTCGTCACCGCTGCGCGGCTCGCGGGCGATCTCGAACGTCACGCCGCCGCCGTTACGCCACGGCATTTCGAGATATTCAGTGCGACGCACGTGGCGCGCGGTGTCTCCCGAGCTCATGAGCAAACGTTCCCAGCGAGGAACTGGATACGAGAGACCGAAGTCAGGGCGTCAGCGCTGACCACACGTGCAGATCGCGACATCGAGGTCTTCCCTTGCAGGGGGACGGAAGGACGGGTTGATTGGCGGGCGATTGTAATCCGAGCACGCAATCGCAATCACGGCTCACGTTCGTCCACGCCGCCCCGCTGTGGAGCAACTGCGTAATCAACCGCAATGAACCACGTCGATGCGACGAGACATTACAAGGCTCAGGGAAGGACTGATGGGTTCTTCCTGTCATTCCCGCGCAGGCGGGAATCCATCCGAATCAACCAGATGGACCCCCGCCTGCGCGGGGGCGACGAGTAAATAAATCTTCGGACGGCCTTAGAAAATCTAACCCTGCCCCGGGGATCAGTCGGCGGCGCCGGCTGTGATCGTACCGGCCGGCGAATCCGCCGACCCATCCAGAACCACCGGCTCGGCGTCGCCGCCGGGGCCGAGGCGACCGATCAGCGGCAGCTTGATGGACAGGCTCGCCGGATCGACGCCGAAAGTCAGGCCCAGCAGGTTCAATTCCAGTCCTTCTTCGGCGCCGGCCAGAATGCCGGCCGCGCCGAACAGGCTGAACTGCGCCCCGGTGCCGCTCGGAGTCTTGCCGACCGAGCCGAGACCCAGATAGTCCTTGCCGATTGCTGTCGGCGGCAGATCCACGCGCAGCTCCGGTACATCGCGCAGCACGAATGCGGTAAAGGTGTTCGAGTTCGGCCCGGGCCAGACGCGGTACGTGTGTGCATAGGGATATCTCTGTACCGCGGCTTCGATCCGGGTGATGAGGTCATCCACACCCGCGCCGCGCACATCGCTCAGCAACTCGGGACGATTGCCGAACCAATAACCGTCCGCAGCACGCTCGTGCACCACGACCGAGGTGCCGGCACGCCGCAGTCGATAGCCAATGACTTCGTAGACCGTGAATTTCTCGGCGTTGGAACGCTTCGCTGCAATCCAGGTATGCACGCCGAACTTGCCGCGCCAGCCCACGGCGCGTGCCGAATAAACCTGCACCACGGCTTCCGGTGTCGTTGCGGGATCGGGCGCCAGGCCGGCCGGCTCGCGACTCGCCGTCCGCCAGTCCTTGCTGCCGCCACCCAGAACGGACTGCCCGAGCACGGCGCCCGCCAGGATCACCGCTCCCAGCAACCAGAATCTTTTTGTTCTTGAAGCCACTTACGTAGTACCCAGCGATGGAGAGCGCACTGCGCCGATGCTGCACCGGAGCATAGATCAACCCCGCGGGAAATGATTCCGCTACGGGCGCCGCTCAGCGACGGACAGGCCCCTTCCACCCTTGTTTTCATGAAGTCGGGACGCACGACACCGGCTGTTCCGGTACAGTTGCCGGATCTGGAGGCGAGCGTCCAGCGAGCCAGGATCGGAAGTCATGTTCGAGAGCCTTTTCACCGCCCGGAACGTCATCCTGGGCCTGTTCCTCGCCACCATCGTCTACGTCCAGCTGCGTGGCAAGGTGCGCCACAAGTTCTCCCGGCTGGTCGCCGACCACGCGAACCTGATGGCGCCGTACAACACGCTCATGTACCTGTTTACGGCGGTACCGGCCAAGCCTTATGCCGACGTGCGCCGCTTCCCGGAGCTCGAGATCATCACCGCACAGTGGCAGACGATCCGCGAAGAGGCGCTGAAGCTGTTCGATGAGGGCTACATCCGCGCCGCCGCAAAGCACAACGACATCGGCTTCAATTCCTTCTTCCGCACCGGCTGGAAACGCTTCTATCTGAAGTGGTACGGCGACTTCCTGCCCTCGGCCGCGGCCCTGTGCCCCAAGACGGCGGCGCTGCTGGCGGACATCCCTTCGGTCAACGCTGCGATGTTCACCGTGCTGCCGCCGGGCTCGCGCCTGGGCGCGCATCGCGATCCTTTCGCCGGATCGCTGCGCTATCACCTGGGGCTGGTCACGCCGAACTCGCCCGACTGCAACATCGTGGTCGACGGCCAGCCCTACTACTGGAAGGACGGCGAAGCGGTGATGTTCGACGAGACCTACATCCACACCGCCGAGAACCGCACCGACGTGACCCGCGTCATCCTGTTCTGCGACATCGAGCGGCCGCTGTCCAATCCGGTGATCCGCTGGGTCAACCGGGTCATCGGCCGCGGCCTGATCAAGGCCGCCGCCACCGAGAACGTGCCGGGCGAGCATGTCGGCGTGCTCAATCACGTCTTCGAATACGTCTACAAGATCCGCATCCTCGGCACCCGCATCAAGGCCTGGAACAAGCCGTTCTACTATCTGCTGAAGTGGCTGCTGATCGCGGCCATCGTGTACGCCATCTTTTTCTAAGGCGGCTCTTCGAGGGCACGACGCGGCATCTCCCCGGTACCGGAGCACGGCCGGGATGCCTCAGAATCGCTCCGGCCCCAGCCGAACAAGAAGGCCCTCGTGGAAGCAAGCAATACCGCTACCGACGCACCGGAAGCGAGCGGGCGCCCCAGGCTCGCAATCGGCAAGATCGTCAAATGGAGTCTGGCCGCGGCCGTACTCATAGCCGTCGCCGCGATCGGCGTGCACTACTGGCGTCAGGCGCAGCTCTACGTCAGCACCGACAACGCCTATCTGAACGCCAATACGATCGAGATCGCGGCACAGGTCTCCGGCCCTATCGTCGCGATTCACGTCCGCGACCAGCAGACGGTCAAGGCCGGCGACGCGCTGTTCGAAATCGATCCGCGTCCGTACGAACTGGCGGTGCAGGCCGCACAGGCGCAGCTCGAGATCGCACGGCAATCCACTTCGCAGGAAACGGCAGCCGTTGCCGCCGCGCAGGCGTTGGTCACGCAGCGTGCGGCCGAGCTACGAAATGCCCAATCCAATGAGCGCCGCGTACGTGACCTGGTGGCACGCAACCTGGTGTCTCAACAGAACGCCGAAACCGTCGGCACCCAGGCCGAAACTGCCGCCGCCGCGGTGCACGCCGCCCAGGCGAACTTGGAGAAAGCACAGAGCGCGCTCGGCAAAGCCGGCGAAGGCAACGCCGCGGTGCGTGCGGCATTGGCCAAGCTGGAGCAGGCCAAGCTCGATCTGCAATACACGAAGATCATCGCGCCCACCAGCGGCCTGATCGCCAATTTCTCGCTGCGCCCGGGCAGCACGGTGCAGAAGGAGCTGCCGCTCTTCACCATCATCGGCGACGAGGAATACTGGGTCGACGCGAACTTCAAGGAGACCGAGCTCGATCGCGTGCATCCGGGTCAGCGTGCGGAAGTGGTCATGGACATGTATCGAGACCATCCCTTCGAAGGCGAGGTGCAGAGCCTGAGCGGCGGCAGCGGCGCCGCGTTCTCGCTGTTGCCGGCGCAGAACGCCACTGGCAACTGGGTGAAGGTGACGCAGCGCGTGCCGGTACGCATTCACATCCTGAATCCCGATCCCGCTTACCCGCTACGCATCGGCACCACAGCGAGCGTTCGCGTGCGGGCGAAATAGCTCGCTGCGGCAGTTCCCAAGGTTCGCGCCATGTACCAGAAAATCCTGCTCTGTTACGACGGCACCGTTGAAGGTCGGCGCGCGCTGCGCCAGGGCGCGGAAGTGGCAATGGCGATGAAGTCGCACGCCTACCTGCTGGCGATCTGTCGCAACCTGATTGCCACCTCGGTGCCCGAAGGCGTGACGCCGGAACTGGTGAGCTGCGAGCAGGACACCGCCCGGGGACTGCTGGACGAAGGCGTGCAATGGCTCAGGGATCACGGTGTCGAGACCGACGGCTCGCTGGTGTACGGCGATCCGCTGGTGCACATCCCCAGGATCGCCGAGCACATCGGCGCCGATCTGGTGGTGGTCGGCTACCGGTATCGCAGCAAGCTGGCCCGCTGGTGGAGTGAATCCGAGGAAGTCAGCCTGTTGCACAAACTTCCGTGCAGCATTCTCGTCGCAGTCGCCCCGCCCACGTGAGCGCAAACGCACCGACTGCCGGCGTACACACCGCGCCGGTCGCGACGGCCGACCGCGTGATGATCACGCTGGCGGTGATGTCCTCGACGCTGATCCAGGTGCTCGACACCACCATCGTCAACGTCGCGCTGCCGCACATGCAGGGCGAACTCGGCGCCACCTCGGATCAGATCAGCTGGGTGCTCACCAGCTACCTGGTGTCCTCGGCCATTTGCATGCCGCTCACCGGCTACTTCTCGGACGTGCTCGGGCGCAAGCGCTTCCTGCTGATCTGCATCGGCGGCTTCCTGGTTGCCTCCGCGCTCTGCGGCATTTCACAAGGCTTGGGCGAGATCGTGGCGTTCCGCCTGCTGCAAGGCGTGTTCGGCGCGGCACTGGTGCCTTTGTCACAGGCCATCATGGCAGATGCCTTTCCACCGGAGGAACGCGGCAAGGCCATGGCCATCTGGGGCGTGGGCGTCATGGTCGGGCCGGTGCTCGGCCCGACGCTGGGCGGCTGGCTCACCGAGGTGGCCAGCTGGCGCTGGACGTTCTACATCAACCTGCCGGTCGGCGCGTTGTCACTGTTTCTCGCCTCGCAGTTCGTGCCTGAAACGCAGAAGCGCGAACGACGCATGGACTGGAGCGGTTTCGGCATGCTGACCATCGGCATCGCCGGCCTGCAGTACCTGCTGGATCGCGGCAATCAGCAGGACTGGTTCGATGCCAACGACATCCGCATCGCCGCGGTGCTCGCCGTGCTGGGGCTGCTGTCTTTCACCTTCTACAGCATCAAGCGCGGCGCGCACGCCATCTTCGACATCCACATCTTCAAGGACCGTAACTTCGCCATGTCCTGCCTGATCATCGGCGCGATGGGGCTGGGCATGTATGGCAGCCTGGTGCTGCAACCGATTTTGCTGGAGGGCTTGCTGGGCTATCCCATCGTCACCACCGGCATCGTCATGGCACCGCGTGGCGTTGCCACCGCGATCACCATGATGGCCGTGGGACGGCTGGTCAGCGTGATCGATGCGCGGCTGCTGGTACTCGCAGGCGTGATCATCAGCGCGATCGGCTCGTGGATGATGACTTTCTATTCGCTGGACATCACCACCATCAACATCGTGCTGCCGGCGTTCCTGCAAGGTATCGGCCTGGGACTGATCTTCGTACCGCTCACCACCATCGCCTACGCCACGCTGCAGCGCTCGCAGATGGCGGAAGCGGCCGGCATCTACAGCCTGATCCGCACCATCGGCTCGGCCATCGGCATTTCCATCGTGACCACCGTCATGACGCACCAGACGCAGGTGATCTGGAACGAGCTGGGTGCGCACATCAACGTGTTCCACGAGGCGTTGACGCAGTATCTGCGGCAGCTGCACCTGTCACCGACCGATCCGCGCGGACTTGCCGTCGTCGCGCGCCAGGTGGCGGTCCAATCGCAGATGGGCGCGATGCTCGACGTGTTCAAGATGATCACGCTGAGCTACGCCTTCATGCTGCCGCTGCTGTTCCTGCTGAAGAAATCCGGCCGGAGCCGGGGCGCTTCCGCGCCGGTAGCGGCGGACTAGGAACGATGCGCCTATGATCGCGCTCCCGGGCTATCATCAACGCAACTGAGCTGAAGACCGCCCGCTCGGCGCGATGATTCCGGTGGTGCTTGCTGCAGCACCCACATCCGTGACGGCCATGTCATGAAACCCGTCTCCACTTCTTTCCCAACCGACCTGTTCGAAGCGTTGCCATCACGCAGTGATGTCGAGGACCTAGCCCCGGGCGCTGCGGTTCTTCGTGGATTCGCGCGCGCATCGGAGAAGGATTTGCTGGATGCCGTGGAGGAAATCGTCGCGGTATCGCCGTTCCGCCATCTCATCACACCCGGCGGTTATCGAATGTCGGTGGCGATGACCAATAGCGGCGAGCTGGGTTGGGTCTCGGACCGCAACGGCTATCGCTACGATGCCGTCGATCCGACGACCGCACGACCGTGGCCGCCGATGCCGGAACTGTTCCAGATGCTCGCCGCGCAAGCGGCCGAACGCGCCGGCTACGAGTCGTTCCGACCCGACGCCTGCCTGATCAATCGCTACGCACCAGGCACCCGATTGTCGTTGCACCGCGATTACGACGAGCGCGATGCTGCCGCGCCGATCGTTTCTGTATCACTCGGCGTTCCCGCGAAATTCCTCTGGGGAGGCTTGCGACGAAGCGACCGCACGCGTCCGATCGTGCTCGAAAGCGGCGACGTCGTGGTATGGGGCGGCGCATCCCGCTTTGTCTACCATGGCATCGCACCGTTGCCGGAAAGCCGGCATTCGCTGACCGGCGAGCTGCGGATCAATCTGACTTTCCGCAAGGCGCGCTGACAACGGCGGTATCGAGAGCCACCATTCGACCAGGCTGGCTCTGATCGTTCCCCGTCAAGCGCAGCCGCTGAGTGTCACCGCGGGTCGAATGGATTGACGACCTCCAGCCCCAGGGGCTCGAAATGCTGCGTATTGCGGGTAACCAGTGTCAGCCCGCGGATCAGCGCCGTTGCGGCGATCTGCTTGTCCAGCGCGTTCTCCGGATGCGGCACCCGAAGTCGCCCCCAGATCTGCGCCTCCTGGTAACCGAACTCCAGGATGTGCTCGTCATATTCGACCAGCAGCGCATCGAGCCAGTGTTCCAGAAGCCGTGCCTGGCGGACATCTCCTCGATGGCGCACCAGTTCCACGCCACGGCGCAGCTCGCCGATCGTCACAGCACTGATATAGAGAAGATGATCGAGGCGATCCGCATTCTCGAAGAAACTACGAACTCCGCGGTTGGCTTTTGCGCCCTTGCGCAGTTCGCTGATGACATCCGTGTCAATCAGGTACATGGCAGTTCCTATTCGTCCACACGCTTGAAATCGGAATCCTTGCCGACATTCGGCATCTCCGCGAGGACACGCGCAAACGACCTCCGCGCGGGCTTCGCCAGCGCCTGGGCAAGGATCCGCCGATGCTCGGCTTCTGCGCTGATGCCGCGTTTGCCAGCTCGCGCCTTCAAGGCTTCGACGATTTTCTCGTCCACGTTCCTCACGATCAGATTGGCCATGGCACGCTCTCCTGCATCGCCTGCGATGCTATCAGTGATAGCAAGGCAACCGCAATCGGGCCGAGCTAGGCATCCAGCTCCTCGTAGTGCCGGAAGATGCCCTCCTCGTTGAACGGAATCCGTCTATCTGAGCGCAGATATCGCGCAATCCGCGGCTCGCCCGCGACCCGGTCGTGCAGGGCCAGCAGCTTCGGGTAACTCTTCGCCAGCTCCGCCATCACGCGCGGCAAGGCGTAGCGCAGCCCCGCGACCATCTGGAACGCCGACAGATCGGCATAGGTCAGCTTGTCGCCGACGAGGTACTGATCGCCAGTCGGATTGCGTGCCAGCACGCGTTCGAAATAGCCGAGAAACTTTGGAATCCGCCGCTCGCGAAACTCCTTGGCGCGGCGGCCCGCCTCGACGCGCTGATCCTCGTAGTACAGGCCGGCGCCGACCGGATGGTGCACGTCGTGAGCTTCGACGACGAGATCGGCGATGGTGAGCTGCAGTTGGTGAGCCCACAACTGGCCTGCTTCGTCCTGCGGCGCAAGCCCGTGCCGGCGACCGAGAAACAGCAGGATGTTGGCGGTCTGGCCGATGACAAGGTCCTGCGCCTTGAGCCAGGGCGGTGCGAACGGCGGTCGCTGCAGGTCGTCGCGTTGCAGGGCCTTCATCAGGGCCGCTTCGCCGCCGCCCTCCTTCTCTTCCTTGCGGGCAACATCGACATAGTCGACACCCGCATACTCGAGCGCCAGACGGACGAACTCGCCGCGCCCCTGAATCGTCGGCCAGTAGTGCAATTCGTACATGAGCAGTCTCCTTGCGCTCACATACAACCACTACGGCAAGTCGTCGGTTCCTAGCGACGAGACGATGGCCCCGTTCTATCCGGCACCGCCGGCCGTTCCAGCGCCTTCAGCCGCTTCTCGATCTCATTGCCGAAGAACGCCTGCGGCCGCGATGGCGTCACACGCTCGCGCTTTTCGCGAACGGCAATCTCCGCCTTGGCTGCCTCGAACGCCGCTCGCAGCGAATGCGCCTTGGGCAATGCGTCGCGATAGAACGCTTCGCCGAAATACGTCAGGTCGCGATCGTCCGCGCAGCCGAACGATGACCGGTCTGCCGCGGACGCGGTGACGACGATGGTCTGCGGATTGCGCAGCTCCTCGATGAAGCTGCCTGAATAGCAAGCGGAAATCACGATCACGCGCCATTTGATCCCGGATTCGCCCAGAGCCAGCGCCAGATCCGGCGCCGTCAGATCGTGCAGCATCAGCGCGCCGTTGGTGACTGCCAGCGAGGCGTCTTCGGAGCCATGCGACGACAACGACAGGAAGAGGATGTCCTTGTCGACGTTCATCTTCGTGGCGATGCCGCGCAACGCGTATCGCAATGCAGTCGGGCTCGCCAGCGGCCATTCGTTGAGGTCGCGACGATCGTTCAGCAGCAGCACGCTGCGATCGGCGGAACCGTAGCGACCGCCCACGACCTGCGCGGCAAGCTTGATCTCCTCGGCAAAGACCCGCTGCTCGCCGAAGCCGGCGAAACCGAGAAAGAACATGTCCGGCGCGTGCTCGTCCGAAGGTTCGACCGCATCGACCGCCTCGTCGATGCGCTGCGGCTGCGAGAACAGCAGTGACTCTGCCTCGTCCCAGCTGCGATCGTAGGCCGTGTCTTGTTCTTCCGGCTGCATCCAGACCGTCGGGTCCACGTACAGCTCGGCACCGACCCACAGGAACATGAGGACGATGAGCGCGCTGGCCGTTATGGCCCGCGGCTGATCGTTGCCCGTGGTGGCCGTCAGTCCGCGCACCGCGTACATCAGCAGATAAAGCACCGTCACGCCCGCCAGTGCGATATCCCAGGGCCGTGGCAGATAGGTACCGATGAGAAAGCTGGCAACGAGCGCAACCGGCGTCACCGCAAGCGCCAGCAACAGCACTCGACCGAACCTCGCAGCCGGAATCGACAGCCGTGCGGCCACGGCGGCAGCCGCAACCAGCATCAGCACGTACCAGGCAATCGCGGGAAAACCATAGAGGTAGAAGGTCGGATCCGGTTGGTTGCCCAGCCAATCCAGCACGAACCACACCGCCATGCACACCAGCGAGAGGACCAGAATCGGCAAGGTATGGCCGTGCGATGGGGTTGCCGCGACGCGTTGCAGCGTCAGCAGACGCAGCAGCGTCGCGCTCCACGCCCACTTCTTGTTGCCTCGATCGAAATCCGTTGCGGCACTCGCTGCGTTCGACGCTTCGAGCGCGCTCGTAGCGACGCTCGGCTGCGATATCGCAACAGCACCCGTCCATTGCTCGATCTGCCGGCGCACGGCCTCGGCGACCAGCTCCGACGGCAGGTGCCGCAAAGGCAGCACGAATGCCTGGAAACGATCGATCCACACGAACAGATGCTCGGGAGTGACGGTAACGCTCCTGACCTGCGACCAGTGTACGAACGAGTCGATTCCTTGTCGGCGCAGGCGCAGCCCCGTCGGGTCGAACTCATAAGCCTGCTCGCCGAGAAAAGCACCCGGAGCGTCCGGAACGACACGCTGCTTGGTCGAACGCCAGCTCAGCCAGAACGGGATGGCCACCAGCAGCACGCCCGCGACGATCGAAGAAAACTGCAGCGGGCGCCCCAACCAGCTGCACAGCAACGCGGCGCCTGCACCGATGACGATGAATGCGCTCAGGCGTGCTAGGCGCGCAATCGATGTTTCACGCGGAATCCTGCTGGCGCAGGCACGCTGATAGGCGCGCCAATCATCCAGCGTCAACCGCGTGGTAACCGAGAATGCGTCCAAGATCGCTCCGTCAGGCAGGGCGGAATTTCAGTCTTCGCAGCCGATACGCTGCAGGCGGACACCCGCGACAGGCAGGCACGCCGAAGACAAGCACGCGCCAGTATTGCTCCGGCGGACCTGCCGTTCCAGTTCAGTGGGGGTGGGAAACGACTAGGGCACCATCGCCCGCAGCCGTTCGTCCGCGTCGCGGGCGATCAATCGCAGCAGCCGGATCACACCTTTGAACCTGGCCGCAAACAGCACTGCGGGATCTTCGATGTGAGTGCGCGCCGGAATCCATTTGTAGCTGGCGGCGGCAAAGTCGAGCTGGCGGGCTGCTTTTTCCAGGCGCCGCTGGACATCGCGCGGCAACACTCGGCAATACACGACGCCCAATCGATCGAAGCGCGCCCGCATGTCGCGAATCGCGTTCTCGAACAGCGGCGCAAAACGCTGATAGTTCTCCGGCGAATACGGCGGAATCCATTGCGCCAGCATCAGATCCCACACGTCGCGGTACTCCGGCGACGCGCCCTGCGGCAGGCTGTCCTGCGACAGATGGATGAAATGCGCTTTCCAGAGATGGCATTCGAGCCGGACCTGCAACAGCGCTTCCAGCAGGATCTCGAAGGGATCGGAAGACAGGCGGGCCGCAGCTTCGTCCTCGACTTCAGCCTCGATGAGCGGAAGTGCAGCCTGGTCTGCGTGATCCGCGGTCATGCCATGTCCCCTTATCGTTCTGTTGAACTCGCGCCAGCCGCTAAGTTAGCGCGAGTCCCAGCCGCGAGCCAGAGCAGCCGCAGCTTATGACATATCGCAGCCCGGTCAGAATCCCGGATGCGTCTTCATGAACTCGATCTCCTCAGGTGTGGATGGCCGGCCGAGCACGGCATTGCGATGCGGAAAGCGCCCGAAGCGATCGACGATGTCTTTGTGCCGCTGCGCGTAATCGAGTCCGTTCGGGTCGATCTTCGCGAACAACTCGACGGACCGGGCCTGCGTGGCACGATCTTCGCAATGCTGAAAAGGCATGCACAGGAACGACCGCTGTGCCAATGACAGCTGCCGGTCCAGCGAGGCGCGAATTGCCTGGTCCGCGAGGGCCAAGGCCTGATTGTCGGTGGCGAACGCTCGTGGCGAGCCACGGAACATGTTGCGGGGAAACTGATCGAGCACGATCACCGCAGCAAGGACACCGCGCGCATCAGACAACACTTCCGGCGGCACATGCTGTGCGAGCTGCTCGTACAACGGCAGGAATCGCTGCCGGATGGTTTCGTCCAGCTGCTCGTTCTTCGTGAACCAGTCGTTGGGCTGCAGTTCCTCGAACCAGAAATGCAGCACGGCCTCGACCCAGTCTGGTGCAGTCATCGCTCACCTCGATATTCGATGCCTTCATTGGCGGGTTAAACGAACAGTAGCCTGCCGCCACGCCCGACACCGGGCGGCGGCCGAATCCCGGCCCGGGAAACGTAATCGAATGGCCGATGCGCCGGTCTTGTTCCTCGTTCCCCTTCTGGAGCCTGGACCATGTCCGACGCCTTCAGTCGATTCCTGATCGCTGCCGCGCGCGCACTCGACATGTTGCAGGCTCCGCTGGCGCTTGCAACCCGCCTGTACGTCAGCTGGGTCTTTCTGAAATCGGGCTGGTTGAAGCTGTCCGACTGGGAGCAGACCGTGGCCTTGTTCCAGAGCGAATACCAGGTGCCGCTGCTGCCTCCCGTCCCGGCCGCAGTGCTGGGAACCGGCGGCGAGCTGTTCTTTTCCCTGCTGCTGGTGCTGGGGTTGGCTGGCCGCGTGAGCGCAGTCGGGCTGTTCGCCGTGAACGCCATCGCCGTGGTCTCGTACTCCCATGTACTGCTCCAGCAAGGCTTCGAAGCGGCGATCGGCCAGCACTATCTGTGGGGTTTCATGCTGATCGTACTGGCCGCGTACGGGCCGGGCGCGTGGTCGCTCGACCGGTTGATCGAACGGCGCAAGGGCATCGGGCGTGGCTGGTCCCGACCCGCCGCCGGCACCGTCTGATCGAGAAATCGCTGTGGATTGATACACATGCGCCGCCCGCAGAGACGCGGGCGGGCAGTGGCGTGTGTATATCAGGCGCTGGAAGAGCCGCACCGAAGCGAATCCGCCCGCGAGTCGCTCGCAGGCGGATTTCAGTTAGCGACGCGCCGAAAGCGGCTCGGCCCGCGGGCCCAGCCCACCGCCGACGGCGAGCGCCAGATCGACGGCATTCAGCAGCGAATCACGCTGAGCTGCGACCAGGTCGATCTGCGCCTGAAACAAGCCACGACGCACGTCGAGCAATTCCAGATAGGCGATGTCACCCTGGTCGTAGCGCAGTTCGGCAAGCTCGGTCGCACGCGCCAGCGCCGCTACCTGCTGCGTGTTCGCATCTGTGACTCCAGCAATCAGCGTCTGGCCCTGCAATGCATCGAGCACTTCACGGAATGCGCCTTGCACCGTTCGCGCGTACTCCGCCTTGCGCTGCTCACGAACTGCCTTGGCGCGCGACACATTGGCCCGCAGGCGTCCGCCCTGGAAGATGGGCTGCAACAAGCTGCCCACGCCCGACCACGCTTCGGCCGGCTTGGTGAACAGGTCGCTCAGCTCGGGGCTGACGGAGCCGAATGCGCCGGTCAGGCTGATGCTCGGAAACATCAGGGCACGTGCAACACCGATGTCGGCCGCCGAAGCATTGAGCGCCGCTTCGGCTGCGCCGATATCGGGACGCCGCTCCAGCACCGATGACGGCAGCGCCGCCGGCAACGCCACCATCGCCGGCAGCTCGGTGCGTTCCGCCGTGATGGCGCGATCGACCAGATCCTTGGGCGAGCGGCCGAGCAGGATGCCCAGTGCGTTGGTGCGCTTGGTCAGATCCAGCTCCAGCTGATGCACGGATTTACGCGTGGCTGCAGTGTCCGCCTCGGCGCGCTTGTAGGTGAACTCGTCGCTTTCACCGGCATCGAAACGGAGCTTCTCGATCCGCAGCGATTCCTCGCGGGTCGCGAGCGTGTCACGTCCACGCGCCAGCTGCTCCGCGGCGGCAATCAAGCCGAAATAGCCGCGCGCAACCTCGCCCGTCAGGCTCAGCTTCACTGCTTCACGGCCATACTCGGAATTGAGCAGCGCTGCCCGCGCCGATTCCGAAGCGCGCAGATACTTGCCCCACAGGTCCAGCTCGAATCCCACCGTACCTTGCACGGTATAGGTGGTACGCGTGCGATCGATTCCCGGCGTGGTGAGGAATGCACTGCTCTGCGAGCGCGTCGCATTGCCTTCCAGGTTCACCGTGGGCAGCCGATCTGCATTCGTAATCCGCAGGCCAGCGCGGGCTTCCGCCACCCGGGCCGCCGCGATGGCGACATCCGGATTGTGCGCCAGCGCTTCGTCGACCAGCTGGTCGAGCGTCGAGTCGGCGAACAGGGTCCACCACGGATCGGGCAGCTGCGTGGTCTGCAGCGTCTGCGCCGGCAGGGCTTCCGGCAACGGCAGCTCCGGTTTCTGCGGATCGACGCGCGAGACGATGCAGCCGCTCAACGCGACCGAGACGGCACCAATGATCAGAACGTTACGCATGAGAATGTTCATACCTTGTTGAATCAGTCGTTCCATCTCAATGGGAAGGCGACTCGACCGGCTTCGTGTCCGCCGCTGCCGTTTCTCCCTTGCGCCAGCCCGCGACCCAGCGGAAGAACAGCGGAACGAAGAACGTGGCGATGAAGGTCGCCGCGATCATGCCGCCGATCACGCTGGTGCCGAGCGAATGCCGGCTGGCCGCGCCCGCACCGGAGCTGACCGCCAGCGGCAGCACGCCGAAGATCAACGCCAGCGACGTCATGATAATGGGCCGGAAGCGCAGGCGCGCGCCTTCGATGGCCGCATCCATCAGCGGCATGCCCTCATGCTGCTTCATCAGCGCGAACTCGACGATCAGGATGGCGTTCTTCGCCGCCAGGCCCACCAGCGTCAGCATGCCGATCTGGAAGTAGATGTCGTTGGTCAGCCCGCGCAGGAATACGCCCATGAAGGCGCCGAACGCGGCGAACGGCACCGCCAGGATCACGGCGAGCGGCAGGGTCCAGCGCTCGAACTGCGCCGCCAGGATCAGGAACACCATCAGCACGCCCAGCAGGTAGATGCCGTTGGAGGCGCCGCCGCTCAGCTTTTCCTGGTACGCGGTGCCGGTCCAGGCCAGCTCATAGCCGGCCGGCAGCACTTCCTTGGCGACGGTTTCGATCGCCTCGATGGCGTCGCCCGAGCTGTAGCCCGGTGCCGCACCGCCAAGGATCTTGGCCGAGTTGAACACCTGGAAGCGCTCGAGCAGCTCCGGACCCGTGACCTCGCGGATGTTGGCCAGCGCCGTCAGCGGCACCAGCTCGCCGGATTTCGCCCGCACATAGACGTTGCGGATGTCCTCCGGAAACGCGCGGAAGCGCGGCTCGGACTGCAGCTGCACCTGATAGACGCGACCCGAACGGTTGAAGTCGTTCACGTACAGTGCACCGAAGGTGCTCTGCAAGGTTTCGAACACTTCGTTGACCGGCACACCCAGCGTTATCGCCTTTTCGCGATCCAGATCGATGCGCATCTGCGGCACGCTGGCACTGAAGGTCGTGGTCACGCCCGCCAGCTCCTTGCGTTGCGAAGCCGCTGCGATGAACTTCTGCGCAACTTCGCCCAGATCCTGCGGGGTGCCACGGCCGCGCGACTGGATGTAGGCCTCGAAGCCACCCACGTTGGACAGGCCTTCGATCGGCGGCGGCTCCACCGCAAAGAAGAACGCGTCCTTGACCTTGGCGCCGGCAGCGAACACCGAGCCCACCACGGCGCCCGGCGTCTGTTCCGGATGGCCCTTGCGCTCGTTCCAGTGCTTGAGCGGCAGCCACACCAGGCCGGCACTGGTCTTGAACGAGAACGTCAGCGGATCCATGCCGGCCACCGAGAACACGTTGGCGACCGCCGGCTGGTTGGCGACATCCGCCGCCACGGCATCGAACGCCGCGTTGGTGCGGCTCAGCGAAGCCGCGTCCTGCAGCATGCCGATGACGAACACGTAGCCCTGGTCCTCGACCGGCGCCAGCGAGCTCGGCACCATGCGGAACAGGCCGATGGTCGCCAGGATCATGGCCGCGAACACGCCGAACGCGATGACGCCGCGCTTCATGACGAAACGCACGCCCTGCTCGTAACGGTTCGTCACGCGGGTGAACCAGTCGTTGAAACGCTGCAGGATGCCGTGATGCACGACGTCATCGTGCCGCAGCAACAGCGCGCACAGCGCCGGCGTCAACGTCAGCGCGACGAAGCCGGAGAGCACCACCGAGACCGAGATGGTCACCGCGAACTGCCGGTACATCTCGCCGACCAGGCCGCCCAGGAACGCCACCGGCAGGAACACCGCCGTCAGCACCAGCACGATGGCGATGACCGGACGGGTCACCTCTTCCATCGCCTTCATGGTGGCCTGCGGCGCCGGCAGCTTCTCCGTGGTCATGATGCGCTCGACGTTCTCGAGCACCACGATGGCGTCGTCGACCACGATGCCGATGGCCAGCACCATGCCGAACAAGGTCAGCATGTTGATGGAGAAGCCGAACGCCAGCATGGCGGCGAAAGTACCGATCAGCGACACCGGCACCGCCAGCATCGGGATGATGGTGGCGCGCCAGTTCTGCAGGAACAGCAGCACCACGAAGAACACCAGCACCATGGCCTCGATCAGCGTCTTGACCACTTCCTTGATCGACATCTTCACGTACTGCAGCGTGTCGTACGGAATGTCGTAGGTCATGCCGGGCGGGAACTCGGCCGCCAGCTCCTTGAGCCGCTGCTCGATGTTGCCGCCGGTCTCGAGCGCGTTGGCGCCCGGCTGCAGGAAGATCGCGATACCGACCGTGGGCTTGCCATTCAGCTTGGGGGCAAAGTTGTAGGCCTGCGCGCCAAGCTCGACACGCGCCACGTCGCGCAGCCGCACGATCGAGCCGTTCGGCGTGGTATGCACCACGATCTGCTCGAACTGCTCGGGCGAGGTGAAGCGGCCCTGGGCCGTGACCGAGTAGGTGAAATCGACCTTCTCGTTCATGGGCTCCACGCCGATGCGGCCGGCGGCGAACTGCGAGTTCTGCTGCCGCACGGCGTTGGCGACATCGGAAGCCGCCAGCCCCAGCTGCGCCAGCTTGTCCGGCTGCATCCAGATGCGGATCGAGTATTCCTGTCCCCACATCTGTGCATCGCCGACACCCGGCACGCGCCGGATCTCATCCAGGATGTTGAGCGAGGCGTAGCTGGTGAGCGCCAGCATGTCCTGGCTGCCGTCCGGCGAGGTGAGCGCGACCACCTGCAGGATGCTGGTGGACGCCTTGCGCACCACCACGCCTTGCCGGCGCACTTCTTCAGGCAACCGCGGAACGGCGGCCTGCACGCGGTTGTTGACGTTGATCGCGGCCAAGTCGGCATCCGAGCCGACCGCGAACGTGATGTTGATCGCGAGCGTGCCGTCGCCGGAGTTGACCGACTGCATGTACAGCATGTTCTCGACGCCGTTGATCTCCTGCTCGAGCGGCGCCGCGACGGTCTCGGCGATGGTCTCGGCGGTCGCGCCCGGATAGCGCGCCGACAAGGTCACCTGCGGCGGCACGATGTTCGGGTACGCGGAGATCGGCAGCGCACGCATGCCGCCGATGCCGGCGATCACGATGAATGCCGAAATCACGCACGCGAAGATCGGGCGCGTGATGAAAAAACGGGAAATCATGCTTGTTCCTTTGCCTTCTGCTCGGACTTGGCCGCTTCCGCAGCCTGCTTGGCCTCCGCCGCATCCGCATCCGCCGACACCGCGCTCACCTGGATGCCGGGCTGCACCTTGAGCACGCCTTCGACGACGAAGCGGTCACCCGCATTCAGCCCCGAGGTGACGATGACGTCGTTGCCGAAGCCGCGCCCGGTCTGCACCGGACGGATCTCGACCTTCTCGTCGGCGCCGACCAGCCACACGAAGTGGCCCTGCGGGCCGGACATGATGGCCTTGCGCGGCACCATCACGACGTTCGCCAGCGACACGCCTTCGACATGCGCCCGCACGAACTGGCCGGGAATGAGCTGCGCCAGCTTGTTCTGCAGCACCGCACGCACCCGCACCGTGCCCGAGTTCACTTCGACGGCGTTGTCGACGAAGGTCAGCTTGGCGGCATCGGCATACTCCGAGCCGTCTTCGAGCAGCAGCTTCACCGTCGGCGCCGGTCCCTTGTGGGTGGGCGAGAGCGCCGTACGCAGCAGCATCGCTTCCGCCTCCGGCACCGAGAACTCCACGTACAGCGGATCGATCTGCACGATGCGGGTCAGCAGGCTCGAGTCCTTGTCGAGCGAGATGAGGCTGCCCTCGGAGACGTTCTCGCGGCTGGTCAGCCCGCCGATGGGCGCACGCACATCGCTGTATCCCAGGTCGAGCTTGGCCATCTGCAGCGCCGCTTCCGCGGCCTTGAGGTTCGCCTGCGCCACGTCGAACCCCGAGACGGCTTCATCGCGACGGCTCTGGCTGACCGCGTTCTTCTCGAACAGCGGCACTACGCGATCCTTCTGGCGACGTGCTTCGTCCAGCCGCGCTTTCGCAACCGCAACGTCGGCCGTGGCCGACGCGATATGGGCGCGAATCGGTTCCGGATCGATCTGGAACAGCGACTGCCCTTCACGCACGCGGCTGCCTTCCTCGAAACGGCGCTTGAGCAGGATGCCGCCCACGCGTGCGCGCACTTCGACCTCACGCGAACCCACGGTGCGCGCGGTGTACGTCAGATCCAGCGGCACTGCGCCGGCGTCGACCTTCTTGACCGCCACTTCGGGAGGCGGCGGCTGAAACGCTTCCTGCTTGCCGCCGCAGCCGCTCAGGGCAATCAGGACGGCTGCCAGCAAGCCGATGCTCCCCACTCCGCGAGTCGAATCCTTCAACGATGCTTCCTTCGACATACGTATTACCTGTGTGCTTCGTCGGCCAGTTTCAGAAGTTCATCCACAATCGCGGCGCGCTGCTCGGCACTGAACGCCGAAATGCGCAGCGCCTCGCGCATCTTCAAACCATCGATCGCCAGGATGACGATGGCGGCGCGGGCGAAATCGACGCGCGATGCCGCCAGCTCCTGGGTGTGCTGGGCAATGCACTCGCGGATCACCTCGAGCAGCGTCGGATCCGAAGCCGCCGTGGCCATGAACGCCGCGCCCATCGCCTTGGCGCGCGGATCGCTGAGCGCACCGATGATGCAAGCCTTCAGATCGCGCCCGGATTCGCCCGCCCCGATCGAGCTCTTGGCGGCCTCGACGCATTCCCGCATGCCATCGACATAGCGTTTCGCCAGCGCCGCCAGCAGCGATTCCTTGGACGGAAAGTGGTAGAGCAGACCGCCCTTGCTGACTCCGGCGGCTTGCGCCACGGCATCGAGCGTCAGGCGCGCTGCGCCGGTTTCCGAGACGACACGTTCGGCGGCTTCGAGAACACGTTCCCGAGCCGACCCTAGGGCGACTTGTTCTGCAACCATGATGGAAGGACCTCGGCGGGCGGTCCCGGATGGGACTGTACCGGCTGGACGGTACGGTAACCGTCCAGCCGGTACAGTGCCAATACCGATTCGGTATGCCGGTTGCACGATCTGATGCCGATTCCGCATTCGTCCATGCGCTGGGCGCGGGCACTGGCGCGGCCTCCCGACCTCGTCCTGGATCGTCAATGCGATCAAGCGGGCGCGCACCATAATTCCGGCGAATCTTCGTGTAAACGTTAGATAAAACTAATATTTTGTGGGATGACGGAAAGCTGGACGGACGACTTCGATCTGCCGCCACGGCTGCCGCGGAAGTCCACGGACCCGGGTGTGCGTTGATTGCGCAATTGCGGCGCCGACGCCGCGCCGGGCCCGGCCGCAGCGACGGGCCGCGGACCGAAGCGCTCGGCGGGCCTGTGCCGCCACTGAACAAACGATGCAAATCAGGCGCTTACAATGCGCCTGCCAGCCAATGGGGAGCCTGCGTGATGGAACTCAACGTGCCCTTGTTCAGCACCCAGCACTTCATGCCGCACGGTCATTGCTATCTGTGGGCGCCGGGCGTGCTGTGGATGAACGTTCTGCCGGACCTGCTGATCGCGATGGCCTACTTCGCCATTCCGTTCGTGCTCGTTTACGTAGCGCGCCGCCGCCGCGACCTGCCGCTGAACTGGCTGCTGGTGTGGTTCGGCATTTTCATCGTGGCCTGCGGCGCGACCCACCTGATGGACGTGTGGAACGTCTGGCACACCCAGTACTGGATCGAGGGACTGCTGAAGATCCTCACCGCTGCGGCCTCGGTGCCGACGGCAATACTGCTGTGGCGCGCACTGCCCGACATCCTGTCGCTGCCCAGCCAACGCCAGCTACGGGAAGCCAACGAGTCGCTGGCGCGCGCCAATCGCGAGCTCGAAGCGTTTACGGCTTCGGTCTCGCACGACCTGCGTTCGCCGTTGACCACCATCGCCGGGCAGGCCGGCCTGCTGGAACTGGCCCTGGGCGAGAATGCGACCGAGGATCAGAAGCGTCGTCTGCAACGCATCCAGGGCAGCGTCAAGCAGATGTCGGAACTGATCGAGTCATTGTTGGCGCTGTCGCGTATTTCCCGGCACACCCTGCATCGCGAGATCGTCGACGTCAGCTCGCTCGCCGAGGAGATCGTTGCCGATCTACGCCAGCACGATCCGGCACGCGGCGTCGAAGTCACGATCCAGCCCGGCATGCGTGCACACGGCGATCGGCGCCTGCTCGGCAACCTGCTCACCAATCTCATCGGCAATGCCTGGAAGTTCACCTCGAAGCTGCCGCAGGCACACATCGATCTGGGGCAGACGCACGCCGGCTCGATGGCGACGCTCTACATCCGCGACAACGGCGTCGGCTTCGACATGGCCTACGAGCAGAAACTGTTCAAGCCGTTCCAGCGCCTGCATGGACCGGCTGAATTCCCCGGCAGCGGCGTCGGGCTCGCTACCGTGGCGCGCATCGTCGACCGGCACGGCGGCCGCATCTGGGCCGAGTCCCGACCGAATCACGGCGCGGTGTTCTACTTCACGTTGCCGACAGCGCCGATCACGGAGAGCGCCCTGATGGCCGCGCGTGCAACAGCCTGAAACGATCGCAGCCCGCGGGCTGGCACTTGCCTTTCATGCGAACCGCAGCGAAGGAACAGTGCTGGTGTAGTTGCAAAGGCATCAGACGCGCAATCGGTCATCGAGTACGATCACACTCCGCTTGTCTTGCAGGTCGGCAGGCGCAACTGTGTTCTGAGACACCCGACACCGGCGTTCGCAGGCATTTCACCGGTGGCGCCTTAACGCACGCCGGCACCGGGATTAGAATTTCCTGTCGACTCTCTACAAAGCCATAACACATGTCATTCGACCAGAAAGCCCTGGACAGCCTGCGCATCGAACGCAGCAGCGAGCCGGCCGAGACCGGTTCCGGCAAGTCTTACAAGTGGTTCATCGCGATCGTGCTGGCGCTTGCGGTGGCTGCAGCCGCTTACGCGCTCCTGCGCGACAAAGCCGTCGAAGTCGAAACCGCGACTGCAGTTGCCGCCACAACGGGCAGCGGCGGTGGTGCCGCGGTCCTGAATGCGTCGGGCTATGTCGTCGCCCGTCGCCAGGCCACCGTGTCCGCGAAGGTCACCGGCAAGGTGGCCGAGGTCATGATCGAGGAAGGCATGGCAGTCAAGGAAGGCCAGTTGCTGGCGCGGCTCGATGATTCGACCACGCGCCCGGTTCTGGCGCTGGCCGAGCGCCAGCTCGACTCTGCGCGCAAGAACCTCGACGAAGTGCAGGTCCGCCTCGATGAAGCACAGCGCAATCTGCGTCGCACGCAGCAATTGCGCGCGGACAGGCTCATCAGCGAGCAGGCGCTCGACCAGGCGCAATCCGACATGGCTGCGCTTGCCGCGCGGCTCGATGCGCTCAAGAGCGAAGTCGGTGTCGCCGAGGGAACGGTTCGTGTACGCAAGCAGGAACTGGACGATCTGCTGGTCCGCGCTCCATTCGACGGCGTCGTCGTCTCCAAAGACGCGCAGCCCGGCGAAATGATATCGCCCATCTCCGCGGGTGGCGGCTTCACCCGCACCGGCATCGCCACCATCGTCGACATGGAGTCGCGCGAGATCGAAGTCGACGTCAACGAGTCGTTCATCAATCGGGTCAAGGATGGACAGAAGACCGAAGCGGTGCTGGATGCCTATCCGGACTGGGTCATTCCCAGCCACGTGATCAATATCGTGCCGACCGCAGATCGCCAGAAGGCCACGGTGCGGGTGCGCATCGGCTTCGACCAGCTCGAGCCGCGCATCCTGCCGGACATGGGCGTCAAGGTGAGCTTCCTGGAAGACAGCAAGGAGCAGAATGTCGCCGCACGGCCAGCCGTACGAGTGCCGACGGGCGCTGTGGTCAAGGACGGCGACACCAGCTACGTGTGGCGCGTCACCAAGGGCGAAGTCGAACGGGTCGCGGTCCGCACCGGCGGCGAGCGCGACGGGCAGATCGAGCTGCTTTCCGGCATCAACGCTGGCGAAGTCGTGGTCGCCGCTCCGGTGGCCGGCCTGAAAGACGGCGACAGCGTGAAGAACAAATCGGGCTGAATTTCCGAAACCAGTCGAGGTGCGACGTGAGCGAGCAGACACTGGTCAGCGTTCGAGGTCTTGCAAAGGATTACAAGCGCGGCGCGGAGACGGTGCACGTCCTGCATGCGCTCGACCTGGACATCCCCAAGGGCGATTTCCTGGCACTGATGGGGCCTTCCGGCTCGGGCAAGTCGACGCTGCTGAACCTGATCGGCGGGCTCGACCGGCCCAGCGCCGGCAGCATCGACATCGCCGGCCAGCGCACCGACCAGATGAGCGACGGCCAGCTCGGCCGCTGGCGCGCCCATCACGTCGGCTTCGTGTTCCAGATGTACAACCTGCTGCCGGTGCTGACGGCGGAACGCAATGTCGAACTGCCGCTGCTGCTTACCTCGTTGTCGGCCGCGGAGCGCCGCAAGCGCGCCGCCGCGGCCTTGGGCCTGGTCGGCCTGAGCGATCGTGCCAAACACAAGCCGCGTGAACTCTCCGGCGGCCAGGAGCAGCGCGTCGGCATCGCCCGCGCCATCGTGTCCGATCCGACGCTGCTGTTGTGCGACGAGCCGACGGGCGACCTGGACCGTAAATCCGGCGACGAGATCCTCGACCTGTTGCAGGCGCTGAACCAGCAGCAGGGCAAGACCATCATCATGGTCACGCACGATCCGCACGCGGCAGCGCGCGCCAAGCACGTCCTGCATCTCAACAAGGGCCAGCTCACGCTCGAAGCGGCGGCCTGACCCGCCGAGGAGGGGCCATGTTCAAATATCTACCGCTGCTGTGGGCGAACCTGCATCGACGCCCGCTGCGCATGGGCCTGACGCTGGCATCGATCATCGTTGCCTTCCTGCTGTTCGGTCTGATGCAGACGCTGCGTGGCGCGCTCGCCGGCAGCGCAGATCTGGCTGGTGTCGACCGGCTGGTCACGCTGCACAAGATCTCCATCATCCAGCCGCTGCCGGCGTCGTACCTGAACCGGATTCGCGGCGTCGAAGGCGTCAAGGTCGCAACCGCGCTCAACTGGTTCGGCGGCATCTACCAGGACGACCGCAACCAGATCGCGGCGATGGCCGTGCAGGCCGACACCTTCTTCGACGTGTACAACGACTACACGCTGCCGCCGCAACAGAAGGCCGACTGGCTGGCCGATCGCGCCAGCGCAGTGGTCGGCGAAGTGCTGGCCGAGCGTTTCGGCTGGAAGGTCGGCGACACCATCCCGCTACGCTCCAACATCTTCACGCAGGCGAACGGCGACATCGTCTGGCCGCTGAAGATCGCCGGCATCTACCACGCCGAGAATGGCGACAACTCCGGCCTGTACCTGCACTACCAGTATCTGAACGAGTCGCTCCGGCCGGCGGCGCGCGACAACATCGGCTGGGTGGTCTTCCGGGTGAACGATCCCGGCCGCTCCGCCGACATCGCCCGCACCATCGACGGCCTGTTCGCAAACTCCGCCACCGAGACCAAGACCTCCACCGAGAAGGCCTTCATCCAGAGCTTCGCCAACCAGATGGGCAACATCGGCGCCCTGGTGACGGCGGTGGCGGCCGCGGTGTTCTTCACCATGCTGCTGGTCACGGCCAACACCATGGGCCAGTCGATCCGCGAGCGCATCAACGAAATTGCCGTGATGAAGACGCTGGGATTCTCCAACGCCGGCGTGGTCGGCATGATCTTCGCCGAGGCACTGCTGGTCACGGCCATCGGCGGCGCCATCGGGCTGGGGCTGGCGGCGTTGTTCTCCGAGGGCTTGAGCAAGGCGCTCAAGCAGTTCTTCCCCGCCCTCGGGCTGCCGCCGAGCGCATACGTCGTCGGGGCACTACTGATCGTCGTGCTTGGCAGCATCGCCGCGATACTGCCCAGCCTGCAAGCCGGACGCCTGCGCATCGTCGACGCACTGAGGAAGGTGTGACATGAGCAACGCTTTGCAACAGATCGCGGCGGTCACCTCGACGAACCTGCGCAACATGTCGCAGCGCGCGGCTTCATCCATCGTGGCGCTGGTGGGCATCGCCGGCGTGGTGATGGTACTGATCGGCGTGTTGTCGATTGCCGAAGGCTTTCGCGCTGTGCTGACCCAGTCCGGCGCGGAGGATGTGGCCATCGTGCTGCGCAACGGCGCCACCGACGAGATGGGCAGCGGCCTGGGCCAGTCGCAGACCCGCATCATCGCCGACGCCAAGGACATCGCACGCGATGCCGATGGCCCAATCGCGTCGCCGGAACTGTACGTCGTCGTCGATGTGCCATTACTGCGTACCGGCACTACTGCAAATGTGCCGTTGCGCGGCGTCGGTCCGCAGGCCTCCAAGCTGCGCCAGGGATTCCGGATCGTCGAAGGCCGCACCTTCACGCCCGGCACATTCGAAGTCATCGTCGGACGCGGCGCCAGCGGACAGTTCGCGGGGTTGACGGTCGGCAGTCGCCTGCACTGGGGCAACACCGACTGGACCGTGGTGGGAATTTTCCAGGATCGCGGCAGCGTGGCGGAATCGGAAGTCTGGACCGATGCGACGGTGCTGCAAGGCGTCTACAACCGTGGCCCGACCTATCAGTCCATGCGCGTGAAGCTCACCAGCGCCAATGCTTTGCAGTCGTTCAAGGACGCGCTGACGGCGGATCCACGGCTCAACGTCCGCCTGTTCACTGAAAGGCAGTATTACGAAGAACAATCGCGCACGCTGGTGGCACTGATCCGGACCATTGGCAGCGTGATCGCGATTCTCATGGGTCTGGGCGCCGTGTTCGCGGCGCTGAACACGATGTATTCAGCCGTTGCCGCACGCACGCGTGAGATTGCGACCTTGCGGGCGCTGGGTTTCGGCTCGGCGCCGGTGGTTATCTCGGTGCTAGCGGAAGCCCTGCTGATCGGACTGGTCGGCGGGCTGATCGGCATGGCCATTTCGTACTTCGCATTCAACGGCCTGCGCGCGTCCACCATGAACTTCGCCAGCTTCAGTCAGATCACGTTCGCCTTCACCGTGACCGGTGCGGTGCTGTTGCAAGGCTTGATTTATGCGCTGGCGCTCGGCTTCATCGGTGGCTTGTTGCCGAGCCTGCGCGCCGCCAAGCTGCCGATCGCGACGGGACTGCGGGAGCTTTGACAGCAGCACGGAACAGCCGACCCTCTGTCGCCGTGTCTGCAGCGAAGCGAATACCGCCTCGCAATCGGAGCCTCGCGTCCTATGCCTGAGCTGCCCGACGTCACCGTCTATCTCGAAGCGCTGCAGCAGCGTCTCGTCGGCGAACGCCTCGAAAACATCCTGTTGAAGAATCCGTTCCTGCTGCGCACGGCGGAACCGCCGCTGCAGGCGTGCGTGGGACGCAAGGTCGTGCAACTGCGTCGGCTGGGCAAGCGCATCGCCTTCGGCTTCGAAGGCGATCTATGGCTGGTGCTGCACCTGATGATCGCCGGCCGCCTGCACTGGTATGCGAAAGATCATCGCGGCAAGGTCCGCACGCCTCTGCTGCAGCTGGAATTCTCCAGCGGCACACTGACGCTGACCGAAGCTGGCACCAAGCGTCGCGCTGCGTTACACGTCGTGAGCGGCGAACAGAATTTGCTCGAACACGATCGCGGCGGCCTTGAGGTCTTCGACGTAAGCTTCGCTGAGTTCCGGGAGCGTCTGAGCCTGACCAATCACACGCTCAAGCGCGCGCTCACCGATCCGACCCTCCTCAGCGGCATCGGCAATGCGTACTCGGATGAAATCCTGCACCGTGCGCGTCTTTCTCCGATGACGCAGACCAGACATCTGAGCGACGACGAATGGCAGCGCCTGTTCGCCGCCACCCGCGAAACACTGACGCACTGGACCAACCTGCTGCGCCAGGAAGCCGCTGGCGCTTTCCCGGAGAAAGTGACTGCCTTCCACAAAGGCATGGCCGTACATGGCCGCTATGGCGAGCCTTGCCCGGTTTGCGGTACCGCGATCCAGCGCATCCGCTACGCGGAGAACGAGACGAACTATTGTCCGCGCTGCCAGACCGGCGGCAAGCTGCTCGCCGACCGCTCGCTGTCGCGCCTGCTCAAGGATGACTGGCCGAAGACCATCGAGTCGCTGGAGAACCAGAAGCGCCCCTCGCGCGCTTAGTCGCTACCATCGACGCAAGGAGCTCATCATGCCCACACTCGCTGCGAACACGACCACCACCGTCATCGCCTGCATGTCCTATCGAAATGCGGCAGCGGCCATCGACTGGCTGTGCAACACGTTCGGCTTCGTCAAGCGCGCCTCCTACGTCGGGCCGGACGGATCCATCGTTCACGCCGAGCTTACTTTCGGCAACGGCATGATCATGACTGGCACCGCGCGCCAGGACTCGGATTACGGCAAGCTGATGCGCCAGCCGGATGAGGTCGGCGGCTTCTCGACCCAGAGCGTGTATGTGATCACCACCGATCCGGACGAAATGTATCGCCGCGCAAAGGCTGCCGGTGCGCGCATCCTGATGGACATCAAGGACGAGGACTACGGCAGCCGCGGCTTCACCTGCGCCGACCCCGAAGGCCACCTGTGGACCTTCGGCACGTACGATCCCTGGAAGGCTGCTCAATCCGCATCGGGCAGTTGAGACTCCGCCACGGCGCGTACCGCTCGATCCATGTCCGCTGATGGCGCAATGACCGCAATTGCTGCACAACGCGAGTGCAACCGATAGCCGGCAAGGCGCCGGAATCCAAACGATTGCGTCGCTGCCGGTGCTGGCACGGCTCCTGCATTACCGAAACCGACCGCGAAGGCGGCCCGGATCTTTCGGTTTCAACGTGCTTACGGCGGGGCGGTTTTCCCCAGTGTGCCCCTTCGGATGCAGGCGTGCGTAGCACCACGAAGGCTGCGCACGCTCTTTTTTTGCCGATCGAACCAGGGTCTTCATCTCGACGCGACTGACCGTTCGCAGCAAGCAACGAGCGCTCTCGATGCGAATGCAGGTCGCGCCGAGCATGCGGCATCTACTGCGCCAGCCACTGCGGCACCAGCGGCCATAGCGTGCGCTCGAATTGCGGACGGAAGAAACCGAAATGACCGATGCGCGCGACGCCGATATCGCGCGGTGCGATGCGGCGATACTCGACCGGCGCGCTGGCATACAGCTTGTGCAGCGAGCGAATGCTGCGTTCCGACATCATCTCATCGTCGGTGAATGAGACGGACATCATCGGAGTCGTGATCGATGCATACGCGCCGCGCACCGCGTCGCCCTCCACACCGACAACGTATTCCGGATTCAGACACCAGCGACGCCACTGCTCGATCACCCCGCGCGGCAGATCGCCGACTTTCCGTAAGCGCTTGCCGGGAAAATAACCCGCGATGCGCGTTGCCAGCGGCACTGCCACGAACCACAACCACCAGACCATGCGGCGCGTCGGCCAGCTGTTCTGCAGCCAATAGCCGTTGCCGGTGGCCACCGTCATGATGCGATGAATGCGCTCGCGATTCGGAATGAGCCCGAGCAGCTGCCCGCCCAGACTGTGCCCGAGCCAGAACAGCGGCGTTGCCGGCCAGCGTTCGCCGACGAGATCGATTGCCGCGGCGCAATCGTGTGCCCAGTCGAAGATATCCATTCGGAAGCCGCGCAATGAACGCGGCGCAGAAAGCCCGACGCCACGGTAATCGAAAGTAACGACGCGATAGCCTTGCGTTGCCAGCCACTGCGCAAAACTGGCGTAGTACTTCTGCGCAACGCCCATCGCCGATGGCAGGACCACCGTTGCCGAATCGGACCGCTGCGGCTCGAACACACTCAGCACCAGCCGCGTGTCGTTCGGCATGGCAAGCGTGAGCTGGCTCGTGGACATAAGAACGGCCTCGACACCGGAAGCAAAAGATGGTGGCGAGGCGCGCCATGGAAAGCAACCGCTGCCGCCGTACTCGGCGTCAGCCAGGGCCGCACCTGCTGCAATCGCAGCGCCGCTAGAAGTCCGCGAACTTCACTTCGACGATATCGGCGTCGGCGGCGCAGCCGATCTCGCGCACCGAGTTGGGAGAGGCGAAGAATTGCTCGACCAGGTCCTTGCCGCCGTCGGCGCGCCAGCGAATGGTGGCGGCCACGGTCTTGAAGGTGTGGCTGTTGGTGAGCCACAGCCTATTGTTCTTGGCGTCGCAGGCGCCGTCGAATTTCAGGGAAACGAACGTAGCGGCGGCCGGCTCATCCTGTGCACGAAGACCCGCCGGTCCGGTCATCAGCAACGCCAGCATCGTGGCGGCCGATGCGAGCTGCAACGGTCTGCTCAAGGTCATCGCCCTCCCGCGCCAAGCAATCGAGCCTCGCCCCGTGCGCCGGCCTTCAGCGGACCGCTGCAAGCGGAAGCGACATGAAATATAGACCGGATTACGTCACCTGGCACCGCTCGATGCCGCGCTGCCTCGCAAAAACCGGACCTGGCGCACGCTTCGCACGGCCAGCGCAGCCGCAGCGACACGGGAACCTGTCCGGACCTCGAACGTTCGCCCTGCATACCCAGACGATCTGCCGCAGGAGCCGCCGCCATGCCGTTCACGCTCGCGCCGCTACCGTTTGCCAAGGATTCCCTCGGTCCCGCCATGTCGGCCCGCACACTGGAGCATCACCATGACAAGCACCACGCCGCCTACGTGAAGAAGCTGAACGAGCTGACCCAGGGCACGAAGTTCGAAGCCTCGGATCTGGTCGGCGTGATCCGGCAGACGGCCGGCGACGCCGCCCACCAGAAAATCTTCAACAACGCAGCACAGGTCTGGAATCACGATTTCTTCTGGGAATCGCTCGCCCCCAACGGCGGCGGCACGCCGCCCGAGCCGGTGCTGAAACGGCTCGAGAGCGCGTTCTCCTCGGTGGAGAATTTCCGCAACAAATTCGTCGAGGCTGCGGTCAATCAGTTCGGCAGCGGCTGGGCTTGGCTGGTCTGGCGGCAGGGCCGACTCGAAATCATGACCACCCACGATGCCGACAACCCGCTCACATCCGACGCCAGCGCGCTGTGGACCTGCGACGTCTGGGAACACGCCTACTACCTGGACTACCAGCAGGACCGCGCGGCCTTCGTCAAAGCGGTGATCGACACCGTCGCCAACTGGCAGTTCGTGGGCAAGCGACTGGTGGAGAGCGAGCGGCGATAAGCACGATGCTGCTACGAAAGAGCTCTGTCCGAGCGCCGCTGCTCTGTCCAGCTACGGGCAGTCTCGGCCTACGTATTTCTGTGAATACATTCTGCGGCGATGCGGTAGCAGGCTGCGCGCGTGGTGTTCGACATGCGTAGTCGCGACTGCAGAACGGAAGCAGCCCTGTACTGGTCGGCGGTCAGTCTCATCGTCTGCGAAGGCCTGCCCATCGACAAGGCAGCGGAACAGCTCGGCGTGCCCGGCACGGAGCTGCAGGAAATCCTGCATCGACGCCAATCGCACCGTTTCATCGACTACGAACCCAACGAGGACCCCGTTCCGGTGAGGGCCTCACTGCAACACTAGCAGCCGGTAACGGCCCATCCCAGTGACGTCATTCCCGCGAAAGCGGGAATCCATGCTTCTGGATGCCCGCTTGCGCGGGCATGACCATGCAGGTGCCGATTCCTTGCGTTACAACACCACAGTCAGCGAGCCGATCGCCGCCATCGCCCCTTTTTCCCTTCCTTTCCCTTCCCTCGTTGCAACGACGCCGCCATCGGTGACACGCACAGCACTGCCTACGATCCGCTCGTAATTGCGAGTCATTCTCGATTACGAATAGAATGCGCCAGCCGAGAGGCTTGGCGTACCTGCGTGCGCAGTCTCGATTCCTGAATATTTCAATAAGTTACATCCGTTTACGAGCTGCGCATGCCCGCCTTCCCCCGCGTCCTCCTGGTTGCCCTGGCCCTCATATATATGTGCACGGGGTGTACTCGCCGTGAGCCCGACGACCCGCGCCGGCCGGTCGTTGCGACCTACGCAGCCATCGTATCGGCGACTTACGAAGACACGCTGGCAGCGGCGCGCGAGCTGGAAGCCGCGATCGACGCACTGATCGCAGAGCCCAGCGAGCAGACGCTCGCCAATGCAAAAGACAAATGGCGCGCGGCCCGCGTGCCTTACAGCTACTCCGAAGCATTCCGTTTCTATGGCGGCCCGATCGATGCCGAGGGCGGACCGGAACCGCAGCTCAACGGCTGGCCGCTGGACGAGAATCATGTCGACGCAGTGCGTGCCGACGGCTACAACGCCGCGCCCGGCCTCAACATCATCGGCGATGCCAAAGCTTTCCCCGACATCACGCCCGAGTTGATCGCCGCGCAGAACGAAGCCGGCGGCGAGAAGAACATCGCCAGCGGCTATCACGCCATCGAGTTCCTGCTGTGGGGCCAGGACAGCAACGATCCGCCCGAATCCGCCGGGCAGCGTCCGCACACCGACTATGTGGTGGCGGGTGATCCTGCCACCGACGTGGCGGCGCGCCGCGGCCGGTACCTGAAGGCAGCGACCACGCTGTTGATCCAGGATCTCGAAAGCCTGGTCGCGGCCTGGAGCCCCGCCAGCGATGCCAATGCGCCGAACTATCGCGCCACGCTGATCGACGGCGACGTGTACACGGGATTGAAGCGCATGTGGACCGGGATGGCGGCACTCTCCGAAGTCGAGATGGCCGGCGAGCGCATGAACGTGCCGCTGTTGTCAGGCGATCAGGAAGAAGAACAGTCCTGCTTCAGTGACACCACTTCGAACGATCTGCGCGCCAATGGCGCAGGCATCGAACACGTCTACTACGCACGCTACACGCGGCCCAACGGCCAGGTCGTCAGCGGCCCGAGCCTGGCGGACCTGGTGAAAGCAGCCGATCCGCGCATGGCCGAAGAAATGGATGCACGCCTGTCGCGCACCCGCGAGACGCTCACGGCCATCGGTAACCCGTTCGATCGCGAGATCCAGCCGGATCACGAAGAAGGCCAAGCGCGCGTGCAGGCCGGCATCGATGCATTGCGGGCCCAGACGCTGTCGATGGGGCGCGCTGCGAAGTCGCTGCAGATCTTCCTGTCCGACCTGGAAGGTCTGGGAGACTGAGGTGAAAGCCTTTTCCGGCCTCGGCGCCGCACCGCTGCTGATCGCCCTCGGCGCATGCAGCCACAGCGGCGGACCTGACACCGCTGAGCTGCTCGATCCCAACTCGGGCGGCGCAACGACGGTGCACAACGCCACGCGCCGCGCCTTTGCGCAGCCTGCGGCGAATCTCGACGTGCAGCGCCGTGGCCAGTTCTTCGTCGGCAATGCTTTCTTCAACAGCCCCTGGATCGTCGCACCGGCAACGGCCGGCGCGCGCGACGGCCTGGGGCCGCTGTTCAACGCTCGCAGCTGCGATGCTTGCCACAACAACGACGGCCGCGGCCGCCCGCCTGAAAAGGCAGGTGAGCGCCCCGTCTCGATGGTGGTGCAGTTCGGAACATCGACACCGGGCGCGCACAACGAGCCGGGCGGCGACCCGCGCTATGGCGGCAACCTGAATCCGTTCGCCATCGGCGGCGTGGCACCGGAAGGCACCGTCCGCATTGAGCTGCGTGAGATTCATGGCCAGTTCGCGGATGGCGAAGCGTACACACTGCAGGCGCCGACTTATGTGTTCGAAGAGCTCGCATACGGCGAGCTCGCACCGGACACTCGATTCTCGCCACGCATCGCTCCCGCGGTGTTCGGCTCGGGGCTGCTCGAAGCGATTACTGAAGCTCAGATCCTGGAGCGCAACGATCCGGACGATGCCAACGGCGACGGCATTTCCGGCCGCGCCAATCGGGTGTGGGACATTCGCGCCGGACGCACTGTGCTCGGACGCATCGCATGGAAGGCGAATCAGCCTGACGTTGCGCACCAGACGGCGGCGGCGTTCTCTTCGGAAATCGGCATGTCGACTTCGCTGCGGCCGGATCAGATCTGCACCGAAGCACAGCCGGCCTGCCGCGCCGCGCCGGACGGCGGCACGCCCGAAATCAGCGACGAGATCTTCCAGCACATCGTCGACTATCAGCTGATGCTGGCCGTACCCGCCCGGCGCAATCTGGATTCGCCTGAGGTCAAGCGCGGCGCACGGCTCTTCCTCGAAACCGGCTGCGAATCCTGCCACCGTGCCACCTTCGTCACCGGTGAGATGCCCGACAAGCCCTGGCTCAGCCGGCAGACCATCCATCCCTTCACCGATCTGCTGCTGCACGACATGGGCGAGGAACTGGCCGACGGCCGCGCCGATTTCGAAGCCAGCGGCAGCGAGTGGCGTACGCCACCGCTATGGGGCATCGGCTTGCAGCAAACCGTGAACGGTCACACCCGTCTGCTGCATGACGGCCGTGCACGCGACCTGAGCGAAGCCATCCTGTGGCACGGCGGCGAAGGCGAGCAAGCGAAGCAGGCCTTCCTGAACCTGTCCAAGGCGGATCGCGCAGCACTGCTGCAGTTCCTGAACTCGCTGTAGCGATACGGGAGGTTCGATGCGATGAAGCGTGGCAGTCCCTTTACCCCCGGCGTCGGAATGAGCCGCCGCTCCCTGCTGCTGGGTTCATTGGGCGTGCTGGGAACGAGCAGTCTGCTTGGCGCCTGCAGCAGCAGACCCCAACACACCGGCACCCTGCTCTCGGCTTTCGAAGATGCCCGCGGCGATCAGTATGTCGGCGGAGTCTCCCTCGATACGCATCGCGTCTTCGGTGCAAAGGTATCCGCGCGCGCTCACGGGTGTGCCGTCGATCCAACCGATCCGCAACGCGTTCTGTTCTTCGCGCGTCGTCCAGGCACCGTGGCGTTCGAGCTGCGTCGCGATTCGATGGGTGTTCGCACCGTCTTCGAAACTCCAGCAGGACGCCACCTGGCCGGACATGGCCAGTTTTCGCACGACGGCAGTCTTCTGTACACGCCGGAACACGATTACGACAACGTGCGTGGCGTGATCTCCGTGCGCGATGCGCGCACGTTCAAGATCGTCGGTGAGATCGACACGCACGGCATCGATCCACACGAATGCGCATGGCTGCCGGATGGGCGCTCACTGCTGGTCGCCAACGGCGGCATCCTGACGCACCCGCGCAGCTTCCGCCGCAAGCTCAACATTCCAACCATGGATCCGTCGCTGTGCGTGATCGATGCGAGCAACGGCGCGCTGCTGGAGCAATTGCGTCTGCCCGATCACCTGCTGAGCATTCGTCACCTCGCCGTCGCCGCGAACGGCGCGACGGCTGTCGGCCTGCAGTACGAAGGCGCGCCAGAGAATGCACCGGGAATCGCTGCCATCTATCGGCCGGGCGCGGGACTCAAGCTGCTCGCGGCTCCTGTCAGTGAACGCAGCAAATTTCGCGGCTATGTCGCAAGCATTGCGTTGAGCGAACGACAGAACCGGGTCGCAGCCGCCTGCCCCTACGGCAGCGGCACGGCCTGCTGGTCGCTGTCGGACGATAGCTACCAGGGCTTCGTCGCAGCCGCGGAAACGTACGGGCTGTCGCGACTCGCCGACGGGGCCATCGTTGCCTCGCAACGCGACGGCAGCGCTTACGAACTCGACCAGACCGCATTGCACTCACACTTGCTCGAGCTCGACAGCGACATGCCGCTGCGCTGGGACGATCACTGGGTCGCGGTCTCCTGACCGAATCTGCATAATCGTGCGGGCCCGCAGGGATTACAGGGAGCCGCTTCGTGATCAGTCCACCGCTGCGAATCTCGATCGCCGCCCTCGCCGCGCTGAGCGGCGCAGCACAGGCCCAGACGCCCTCCTGGTCGCCCGAACCCAAGCCACGCATCGTCGAAGACCGCTTGCGAGTGGAAGTGAGCGTGCTGGGCGCCAGCGTCGACACTCGACTGCGCGTCGACGAATCGCCGACCGCGCGCGGCACCGAGATCGATGCCGAGGACGATCTGGGCCTGGATGATTCCGAGCTGATGCCGCAGGCGGAGATCACGCTGCTGCCCGGCAAGCATCACCTGCTGCGCTTCAGCAGTCTGAGCACGCGGCGCTCGGCGTCCACCTTCATCGATCAGGAAATCTTCTTCGACGACCAGGTGTACCAGCCCGGCGAGCGGGTCGACAGCGAGCTCAACCTGAAGCTGTTCGGCCTCACTTATGGTTATCGCTTCATCGTGCGCGAGCGCGCCGAGCTCACTGGCACGTTCGGCATCCAGTTCGCCAGCGTCGAGGCCAATGCGGTCGTGCGCAGCCGCGTGGTCCGCGAAGCGGAGAGCGGCGTCGCGCCACTGCCGCTGGTGGGGCTGGAAGGCCGCTACGATTTCACCGATCGCTGGTCGGTGGAAGGACGTCTGCAGTATCTGACGGCCAACATCGAGGACGTAGACGGCTCCATCCTGGATGCACGCCTGGCGCTCACCTGGCGGCTGAATCCCTACCTGGTGTTCGGGCTGGGCTATCGCTCCTTCGACATCGACGTGGATTCGCGCGACCGGAGCAATCCGGGATTCGTCGACATGACCATCACCGGACCGCTACTGTTCGCACGCGCCAGTCTCTGACGCTGTCGCCTTCAGAGGCTGGCTTCTTCAGCAGCGTAGCGGCGCTGCCCGGTCACGGATCCGAAACGACGTGAGGCGTGGCCGATCCAGGTCGGCGTGAACCCGTCCTGGTAGGTATGACGCCTGACGTCCGGCTGATGCCGGCTGCGCGAGCGCTCGTGCAACGTGTCCGAAGGCGTCTCTCCGTACAGCGCCTTGTAGTTGCGCGCAAACAGGCTGAAGTCCCATACGCCGAAGCGGGCCGCGATCTTCGTGACCGTCTCCTGCGCCGGATCGGCCGTCAGCAACGCGATACGGATCTCGCGCAGTTGCCGGACTTTCAGCAGGCGAATGGGTCCGACGCCGAAGTATTCCCGGAATACGTTGCGTAGCGTTCGCTCGCTGACCTGGGCCACGCGGCATAGATCGGCCAGCAACAGGGGTTGTCCGTCGCTGGCTTCCATGAGGTCCAGGCAGCGCGCGATCACGCGTGCCCGCGGAAGCTGCTTACGCCCGACGTGATGATCATCGGCGCGCATGCTCAACTCCAGAACGCGGAGCGTGGCACTGAGCACATCTTCTTCGGCGGCCGCGGCTGCAGCTCCATCGGCCACGTTTACGCTTCTATCATCGAGGCAGACGCGTGCCACCAACGAGCGCAGCCTCAGCAACTGCCGCGGTTGCGTGTGCACACGCACGTCGCCGTGGGTCAACGCCCCATGCTGAGCCGCATCACGCAGCTCATCATCCATGCAAACGTGATCTAGCGGCACCGTGACCCCGGCCCAGCGCACCACCTGGCGGGCCGAATAGGTGAACGGCTGATCACGTTGCAGCAGGATGAACGAGTCGGTGCTGAGACTGTGGCCGTCGATATGGATGGCCTGCGGATAGCTGATGGGCAGACCGAAGGTGAGCATGCCCGGCGTGCCATCACCGGCAAACGCGGTGGCGCCACCGATCTGCAACTGCTGCAGCTCGAGCTGTCGCACCCGCACGACGTGAATCCACCATTCGGCGGCCGAACGCGCGGTGGGCACGAACCGGCCCGCTACCCCGCAGATCGAATCGGCGAACTCGTCGAAGTCCGTGTAAGACAAACGTCCCATATGTCTGCCGTTCCCTTAGCGTCAGTGTCGCGCACCGTAGCCATGTCAACCGTCATTGGCGATACGCATTGTTGCCGATTTCTTCGCAGCTGACGCCCGCGCGAATCGGCAAAGCTGAATTTACTCCGGCTCAACAAAGCAGGGGCCGACGTGGCCACTCCCGCAACGCTCCGATCAGAGCACGGGCGATGCAGCCCGTCTAGCCTCGCCTGTGACTGCGTTTCGATCGCCGTCACGTGCACAATGCGGCATTCCGGATCACAAGGAGACTTGCGTGTACCGACCGATGATGACGTTGATCGCGGCCCTGTCGCTGACCGCGTGTCAGAAACCTGCCCCACCCCAACCGGATAGCAGCACCGCTGGCGCAGCTACGCCAGCAGTGACAACGCAGAATCCAGAAGCCACCCCAGCACCGGAACCATCGACAGATACGTCGGCCACAGCAGACACCGCTGGTGGCGCGAGTGCCGTGAACGCCTCGATCGACCGGGTGCTTGGCGACCACAAGCCGTATGAAGCCGCCACCAGGCAATTCCAGCAGGCAGTGGCCGACCACGATGCCCTCGGGGTTGCCGCACTGGTCCAGTATCCGCTCGACGTAACGATCGACGGCCGCAAGACGTCCGTGAAGGATACCGCCGAATTCGTCCGCCTCTATGACAAGATCGTGACGACCGGTATTGCTGCGGCCATCACCGGCACACGCTACGAGGATCTGATGGTCAGCCAGCGCGGCATCATGTTCGGCGCGGGTGAAGCCTGGATCAATGGCGTCTGCGCCGACGCGGGCTGCAGTCGCTTCGTCCCGAAAGTCATCGCGATCCAAGCGACGACAGCAGCCCGCTAAAAACGATCGGCTGAAGCCGGTGCAACTGCCGAAACAACAAAGTGCATTCGTCGCTGCGCGCAGCTACAGCACTGCGCCGATTCGATTCTCGGCGACGCGCCGCTGACGCAACGCGTGGACCATGACGGCCACCACCAGCACATTGCAGCCGAAGGTAATCAGCCGCAGGGCATTCACGCCGAGACTGAGCTCGTAGAGCTCGAAAGGAATGTAGATTCCGCCGCTCACGGCTGCCAGCCATTCCGCCCAGGCGCGGTCGTGCCACAACCCCCAGGCTTCGGCGAATCTCACGGTGGCATACGCGCCGGCGGCAGCGGCCAGCCACCAGAGCTTGACGTCGTTGAGTTCGGTGATCGCGTCGATGAACACCTGCGGATAATGCTTGGCCGGATCCAGGTGCATGTGGCGGACCAGCCGCTCAGCAACCTCTCGCGCATTGTGATGAAGCAGCGAGAACAGGCCGACACCCGCGATCACTACCACGGCGCCCTTGAACGCTTCCAGCAGAGAAACGACGCGCAGACCATAAACATCGGCCTTGGACATATCACCCGTCCAGTCAACGCAGGAGGCGCAAAGCGTAGCATCGCGGCGTGCAAATGTTGCAGGAGCCACGGCGCACCGATTGTGTAGACTGCGACGAACCCGCATCCACAATGGAGCTCGACGTGACCTGGCGCGCATGGATCACATTCACCGCCTTGTGCGTGGTGTGGGGCGTTCCCTATTTCTTCATCAAGCTGGCGGTGAGCGAGCTGTCGCCCGCCTGCGTGGCCTGGACCCGCATCACACTGGCTGCGGCCATCCTGGTTCCGATCGCAGCCCGACGCGGAGTATTGCGTCCGGCACTGGCACACAAGGGCGCCGTGTGCGCCTTCGCCTTTGCCGAGCTGGTCGTGCCTTTCTTCCTGATCGCGTTCGGCGAACAATGGATCAGCTCTTCGCTGGCCGGCATCCTCATCGCCACCGTGCCGCTGATGGTGATCGTGATCGCGCCCTGGTTCGGCGTGCACGAGCGGCTGGGCATGCGTCGCCTCCTGGGCCTGGCGATCGGATTCTCCGGCGTGGTGGCACTGCTCGGCCTGGATCCGGGTCATGGTCCGATGCTGGCGGCCGGCGTCGCTCTCTTGCTGATATCGGCCGTGGGTTACGCGATCGGGCCGCTGGTGGTGCAGCGGCATCTCGCGGATGTCGATGAGCTCGGCGCGTTGGCGGCCAGTCTGGTGGTCGCTTCCGTCGTTCTGTTCCCAATCGCGCTGGCGACCGCACCGGACCACATGCCGTCGGCACTGGCGCTATCGTCGGTGGCCACGCTCGGCATCATGTGCACCGCGGTCGCACTGCTGCTCTATTTCTACCTGATCCACGAAACCGGCGCGGCGCGCGCTTCGATCGTCGCTTACGTCAGTCCCGCCATCGCTGCTGTCCTCGGCGTGCTGGTATTGCACGAGCCGTTCGGCGTCGGCTCGCTGGCGGGCCTGATCATGATCCTGTTCGGCTCCTGGCTGGCTACCGGTCGATCGCAGCAGCCAGCCGAATCGCCGGCCTGATTCGATCGCGAATCGCAGCCTTCAGGCACGACCATACAGGCGGCGCAGCTCGTTCTTGGCGCTTTGCAGCTTGTCGCGACGACTCGCCGACAGGTTGCGGCCGCCGCGGTTCATGTAGAACGTGATCATGGACATGGCCGAACGGTAGGGATCGGACTTGCGGTGATGGCTGGCTTCGGCCGAGCGCTTCAGCGAACGAGCGATGCTCTTGGGATCGCTGCGCGAGAACACGCCGGATTCCAGATCCAGCGCATGACTGTGCTCGGTCACGTTGCGTGACCAGCGCTTCGAAGACGAACGAGTCGACGCTCTGCGCTTCGCCACCGTCCGCTTCGTTGAGCTGCCGACAGACCGGTTCGCGGCAGTGCGCCTCTTCGATCTGCGTGTCGATTTCTTCGCGACCATGACTCCTCCGGATCGCGCCCTGTAAAATTTTCGCGTGCTGGCACGGCAACCTGAATGGCGCGACTCACTGCTGCAATTTCCACAGCGCACCGAAGTTCCCGCGCGGAACCGTGCGATCACATGAGACATTGATCTAGCGGTTGACTACCGACCGGCTGTACGCCGGCAGGAGTTCATATGGCGCGCCGCTACAGCAAGAAGGCATCTTCGAAGGTCAAACGGGCCATGCACGAACGCAAGCGCGGCACACTGCGCAGCGGCCGCTCGGGCAAGAAGGTCACCAGCCGCAAGCAGGCCATCGCCATCGGCTTGTCCGAAGCGCGGCGCGAAGGTGCGAAGGTCCCGAAGAAGAAAAAGAGTACGACCAAGCGCAAGTCGAGCAAGAAGAAAGCCAGCAAGAAGAAGTAGCTCCGCACTGCCCGCTTGCAGAAGGGTCGCCAACGCCGGCAGCACGCATCGTCGCCAGCCCGCCGACTTCGACTCGCTGCGATCAGGCCGCCGGCGTGACTACTGCGCTGGTGTATCCGACGCGGGGATCGGGAATCTCGCGAAAATATCGGTGACGGCCTTGTCGATGGCCGGCCCCGGATTCTCTACCGCCTTCTTCTGGATGCGGCCCTGCGCCACGCCCTGCCATACCAGCTGCTTTTTCGCGGCGTCCACCAGGTCGATGGTGAGCGTGCCCTGCTGGTAATGAACGGTCTGGATGTCCTGCGGATATCCGCCCCATACGCCATACATGCCGGTGCGATAGCCGTAGTAGCCCGCAACCGGCGTGCTGCGCACGTCCTGCCGGTTCTCGACGTTGACGTTGAAATTCACCAGCAGCTGCGGATTCGGCGCGTACTGGTAGCCACGTCTCTCCAGCTCGCGACGGGTGGCGTCCTTCAGTCGGGTACTGACCAGCGTCGTGTAGCTGTTGCGATCGGTGGAAACGCGGTCATAGAAACCGAAGGTCTTGTAGCTGTTCAGGTTGGCACCCGGATCCGCATCGGTGCGGATGGCCGGGCCGGTGCTGCAGGCAGTCAGGCCGATGGCGAATGCCGCCGCCAACAGCACGATGGATCTCGACAGGCGCATGATTCTTCCTCCAGGCACGCATCGCCGATACCGATGCGACGTGCCCCATACCGTCAGATTTCAGGCAAATATGCCGGCGGCCGGTACAGCAGAGCTATACGCATAAAGAGCGTAAAGCGCACAGCGCGGGCGGCGCCGTCAGGCGCCGAGGATCACAGGTCGCGACGCTCGCGACTACAGGTGCCCTGATAGTAGGCTTTGGCTTCGCAGACTTGGCCACCGGGCAGCGTGCATTTGCTTTCTGCGCCCGTGCCGTCTTCGCCGGAAGCCTCGGTGTAGATGCCGCCGGTGATGGCGCAGAAACGTTGTGCGGCTGTTACGTATCCGGTGACCCGGATGCCGCCGGCCGGGCAGCGACCCTGCATCAGCGCCCACTCCTCGCACTGGTAATTGTCTTCGAAGTGGCAGACTCCGTACTGCGCGCCGCTCCCGTTGACGTCGATCGACAGCCTGCCGCCTTGGGCAAGGCAGTTCTCCGAGGCCGGGTTCGGGGGCCGAACCGGCGGTGGTTGCACCGCGGCCTGCGGCGGCGCTGCCGGCTGCGGTTGTGCCGCTGATTGCGGTTGCTCCACCGGCACCGGCTCCTTGGTGCAGCCACCGACGACCATCGTAGCCACGGCCACACAGAGATAGACAAGGCCGCGCTTCGAATCGAATCGGGTCATGGCAACTTCACTCACGTACATCGCAGGGACGAACGACAGTATGGCCGCTGGCGATCCTCTGCACCAGACAGGCACTGTCGTTCAGCCACTGCGATGCACGTGGCAATTGCTCTCACGCCGCGGCCGGTGCGCCGCTAGCGGGGAATCGGCAGGCACTCCATGATCTCCACCGAATCACCGGGGAAAAGCGTGAAGTGCGGATGTTTCTCGAACATCCTGGCCGCCGCCTCGTGCGACTCGGCCTGCACCACCACGTAGCCGGTCAGGTTGTTCTTGAGGTCCGCGATGCCCTGGTTCGAGACGCTCTTGGTCTTGCCGAGCGGACCGCCGGCCACGACGATCGCGGCCTGGTGCTGGTTCATCCAGTCGCCCCAGGCCTTCATGCCGGCCGCCTCCTGCGCCTTGCGCTTGGCCTCGTCCATCTTCATCCACTGTTCGATCCCGGAGGGCTTGCCGAGGTAGATCGCCAGAAACTGTTTCATGAGCTGCTCCTGATAGGGGATTGCACCAGCCGGCGGGCGCCGCCGGCTGCGGGCCAGGTGGCCACACCAACAAGACGTCGCAGCCGCCACGAAATCGACAGTCCGGCGAAAATTCGACGCTGGGCCATGCATCATCCGGACCGGGCAGCGCCCGCCGGACCCATGTTTCAGGCACTGGCCACATCGCCCCGCCATTACGCGCCGCGCTTCGTGGCCGCGATAGTCGAATCTGCTTATCGCCATCGGCCGCGCGGACTGGACAATACGCCGAATGCATACCCGGCCCGCCGGACTATCGGTCGCTGCGCTCCTGAGTGTGGCCTGTCTCTATGCTCTGGCCGGCTGCGGCAAAAATGCCGGACCGACGCCTGGTGCCGTCGAAGTCAAAGTGATCGAGATCCAGCCGCAGCAGACTGAACTGTACTCGGACAAGGTCGGCGAGGTCCGCGGCTCGCAGGAAGTGGACCTGCGGGCGCGCGTCACCGGCGTTCTGGTGAAGAAGCATTTCGACGATGGCGCGCTGGTCCATGAAGGGCAGCTGCTCTTTTCCATCGACGCGCGGGACTATCGCGCACAACTAGCGAGTGCGCAGGCGCAGCTCGCATCCGCCGAGGCGAATCTCGCCCGGTCACAGCAGGACGTCGACCGCTACGCGCCGCTGCTCGCAGAGAACGCCATCAGCCGCCAAGTTTACGATTCGGCGGTAGCAACGGCAAAACAGGCACGGGCACAGGTGGAAGCGAGCCGTGCCGCGATCACCGAAGCGAAGCTGGCAGTGGAGTTTGCCAACGTACGCGCCCCGCTGACCGGACGCATCGGCGCCGCGCAGGTCTTCGAAGGCGGGCTCATCACGGCCGGCGTCACACCGCTGGCAACCTTGTCCAGAGACGATCCGGCCTGGGTGTACTTCCACGTCAGCGAAGCCGAAGTGCTCGACTACCAGCGCCGCGTCGGCACCGGCGAGCCGGGGCAGAATGACAGGATTCGCACCGTGCGGCTGCAGCTCAGCGACGGCTCCATCTATCCTCTGCCCGGCCACATCAACTTCGTGGCGCGAGCTCTGGACCCGACCACCGGCACGTTCGCGCTGCGCGCCGAGTTTCCGAATCCGGATCATCGGCTGCTTCCGGGATTGTTCGCGCGCATCCGCATCACCACCGAAGACCGGCCCAACGCCATCGTCGTGCCGGACCGAGCCGTGCAACAGCAGCTGGGCAGCTACTTCGTCACGGTCGTCGGCGCCGAGGACAAGGCGGAGGTGCGGCCGATCAAGCTCGGGCCGCGCGTCGGCACCCGCTGGATCGTCGACCAGGGATTGAAGGCCGGCGACAAGGTGGTGGTCGAAGGAATCCAGAAAGCCCGCCCGGGCGCGCCGCTCAAGGTGACCGTGATCACCGCGGACGAGCTCAACGCGGCCGCGACGCCGGCCGGGTAGCGGGACCGACGCATGGCACGATTCTTCATCGATCGCCCGGTGTTCGCGATCGTCGTGGCCATCCTGATGGTGCTGGTGGGCGTGATCTCGCTGGTCAACCTGCCGGTGGGCGAATTCCCGGAGATCGCCCTGCCCACGGTGCGGGTGAGCACCGCCTACCTGGGCGCCAGCTCGGATGTGGTCGAGGAAGCGGTGACGGCGCCGCTGGACCGGCAGATCAACGGCGTCACCGACATGCTGTACATCAGCGGCGTCAGCGGCGACGACGGCTCCGCCTCCATCACAGTGACCTTTGCGCTGGAGCGCGATCCGGATCTCGCCGCGGTGGAAGTGCAGAACCGCGTCTCGCAGGCGACCTCGACCCTGCCGCAGGAAGTGATCAACGCCGGCGTCACGGTGCGCAAGCAGTCGCCGGACACCCTGATGTTCCTCATGCTGCACGCGACCAACGACTCGCTCGACCGGCTGTTCGTCAACAACTACGCCTACGTCTACCTGGTCGATCCGATCAAACGCGTGAAAGGCATCGGCGACGTGCAGGTGTTCGGCTCCGAGTACGGTATGCGCATCTGGCTGCGGCCGGATCGCCTGGCCAGCCTGCATCTGACCGCAACCGACGTGGCGCGCGCCATCCAGGAGCAGAACATCCAGGCCCCGGCCGGACAGGTGGGGCAGCCGCCAGCCAATGCGGGCCAGAGCTTCCAGTACTCCCTGCGCGTGCGTGGCCGCCTGACGAATCCCGACGAATTCGCCAACATCATCATCGGCTCCAAGCCTGACGGCTCTTTCATCCGCGTGCGCGACGTCGCTCGCGTCGAGCTGGGCGGCAAGGACTACAACTTCCTGGCGCGCTATGAAGGCAAGGGCGCCGTGCTCATGGCGATTTCCCTGGCCCCTGGCGCGAACGCGATGGAGACGGCGCAGCTGGTGCGCGAGCAGCTGGTCACGCTCAAGCATGCGTTCCCGAGCGGCCTGGATTACCGGATCATGTACGACGCCTCGGACTTCGTCGCCGCTTCCATCGAGGAAGTGAAGCACACGTTCCGCGACGCGCTGATCCTGGTCTTGATCGTAGTGTTCGTGTTCCTGCAGAGCTGGCGCGCCACGCTCATCACCATGCTGGCGGTGCCGGTATCGCTGATCGCCACGTTCGCGGCGTACCAGGCGCTGGGGTTCTCGATCAACACGTTGTCACTATTCGGGCTGGTGCTGGCCATCGGCATCGTCGTGGACGATGCCATCGTGGTGGTCGAAGCGGTCGAGCAGAATATGCATGCGCACAGGCTCAGTGCTCTGGAGGCAACGCGCAAGGCACTCGATGAAGTGCAGAGCCCAGTGATCGCCATCGCGCTGGTGCTGGCGGTGGTGTTCGTGCCGATGGCGTTCATTCCCGGCGTGACCGGGCAACTGTACAAGCAGTTTGCACTGACGATCGCCGTTTCTACATTGCTGTCGGCGGTGGTGGCGCTGACGCTCACACCGGCGTTGTGCGCGATGCTGTTGCGACCGCCGCCCGAGGGCGAAGCGCAGCACCGCAGTCCGCTGCGATCGTTCTACGACCGCTTCAACCGCGGCTTCGACCGGCTCAACGACCGTTACCGGCACGCAGTCCGCGTCGGTGCCCGCCGGCTGGCGATCGTCGTTGGCTGTCTGCTGATCGTCATCGTCGCGATCTTCGGCATGTTGCAGATCACCGCCACCGGCTTCGTTCCCGACGAAGACAAGGGCGCAGTGTTCATGCAGATCATCCTGCCGGACGCGGCATCGCAGGAGCGGACCTTGCGCGTGATGGATGAAGTGGAGACGATCGCGAAATCGCAGCCGGGCGTCGACTCGGTGGTTGGCGTTAGCGGCTTCGACATGATTTCCGGCACGGCGGCGTCGAACTGCGCGCTGGTCGTGGTGAAGCTGAAGCCGTGGGAGCAGCGCACCGCAAAGTCGGAACATGCGCTCTCCGTGGTCGGCGCGCTGATGGGCAGTACCCGTCATATCCCGGAAGCTGTCGTCGTTGCATTCAATCCGCCGGCGCTGCCGGGCTTCGGCGCCGTATCCGGCTTCTCGCTGATGTTGGAGGCGCGCGGCAATCAGACACCGCAGGAGCTCGCACAGGTCGCACAGCAGTTCGTGGCGGCGGCACAGCAACGGCCCGAGATCAGCCGCATTACCACCACGTATTCCGCCATGACGCCGAACTACCGGCTCGACGTCGACCGCGAGAAAGTGAAGAAGCTGGGCGTGCCGATCTCGGACGTGTTCGCAACGTTGCAGACGTTCATGGGCGGCTACCAGGTCAACGAGTTCACGGCGTTCGGCCGCAACTACAAGGTGACCATCCAGGCGGACACCGATTTCCGCCAGGAAGTGCGCGACATCGCCAAGCTGTTCGTGCGCAATGCACAGGGCGACATGGTGCCGCTGGATGCCGTAACCACCGCGGAACCCTCGACTGGCGCGCGCTTTCTGCAGCGCTACAACCTGTATCGCTCGGCTGCACTGAGCGGCACACCGGCACCGGGCGCCAGCTCGGGCGATGCGTTGAAAGCGCTGGAAGAGACCGCCGCGGCCGTGCTACCGCCTGACTATGCCATCGAGTGGACCGGGCAGAGCTTGCAGGAGAAGCAGGCCGGCAGCACCGCGGTGCTGGTCATGGGCCTGTCCATCGTCGTCGTGTTCCTGTTCCTGGCAGCGCTGTACGAAAGCTGGAGCGTACCGTTCGCAGTGCTGCTGGCGACGCCATTCGGCTTTCTGGGTGCGCTGATCGCGCTGAAAGTAGGCAGCGTCGATTTCAACGTCTACGGCCAGATCGGCCTGGTCACGCTGATCGGCCTGTCGGCCAAGAACGCCATCCTGATCGTCGAGTTCGCCAAGCTGAACCACGAGGCCGGCAAGCCTCTCGTCGAAGCCGCCATCGAGGCCGCACGCCTGCGCCTGCGACCCATCCTGATGACCTCGTTCGCTTTCATCCTGGGCGTGGTGCCGCTGGTCATCGCCTCGGGCGCCGGCGCTTCGTCCAAGCACTCGGTCGGCATCGCCGTGTTCGGCGGCATGATCGCCGCAACGCTGCTCACGACCCTGACCGTGCCGGCGTTCTATGTGCTGGTACAGAGCATGGCCGAGCGCTTCAAGCACAACAACGACGGCGGCCCCGCGAACGGGCCGAAGGTGGAGCTGCCGGGAGCGGCGTCGTGATGCGTACCTCCGGTGTGCAGCGGCCCCTCACCCCAGCCCTCTCCCGCGACGGGAGAGGGGGCGGAGGCGTATCGCCAATCTCCAGCATCGACCGGCACAGCCTAGTTGAGGCGACTTCTCTTACCCCCTCTCGCCTCGCGGGAGAGAGCTGGGGTGAGGGGGTGCACGCCAAGGCCTTGTTTCTCATCTTGGCGGCCCTGCTCTGTTCCTCCTGCGCGATCGGCCCGAACTACAGGCGACCCGACTCGGTAACACCACCCGCGGAATATCGAGCCGTCGCGGCCACGCAGACCGAGAAGTCCATCGCCGATGTCGCCTGGGCGGAGCTGTTCGGCGATCCGGAACTGACCGAAGTCATCCGGCAGGCGCTCGCCGGCAATCTCGATCTCGCCAACGCGGTCGCGCGCGTCGAGGAATTCCGTGCACGCCAGCGAATCGAGCGCAGCGCTTTCGGACCACAGATTCGAGGTGTTGCATCGACCAGCCCCAATCCGCAGAGCGACGAGGACGCCAGCTATTCCGCCGGCTTGTCATTGAACTGGGAGCTGGACCTGTTCGGCCGGATCCGCCGCTCCAACGAGGCAGCTCGCGCGCAACTGTTCGCATCGGAAGACAACGCACGAGCGGTCATGAGTTCGTTGGTCGCTTCGGTCGCGACGACGTGGTTTCAGCTGCGCGAGCTCGACGCCGAGGTCGGCATCATTCGCGAAACCATCCAGACCCAGGAAGCCTCGCTGTCGCTGGTTCAATCCTTGATGCGCAACGGCGTCGCCTCCGGCGCGGAGGAGCAACAGGCGATCGGCCAGCTCGCAAGCACTCGCGCGCAGCTGCCTCTCGCCCTGCAACAGCGGGCACAGATCGAGAACTTCCTGCAGTTCCTGCTCGGCAATCCGCCGAACGAGATCAAACGCAACGCGCAGCCGACTTTCGTCGTCGTGCCGCCGGACATTCCCGTGGGCTTGCCGGCGCAACTGCTCGAACGCCGCCCGGACGTGCACGCGCTGGAGAACAGCCTGCATGCGGCGACGGCGCAGATCGGCGTGGCGGAAGCCAGCCGTTTCCCGTATCTCACCATCGGGCTCACTGCCTTCCTCGGCGTGGTCAGCCCCGAACTTTCGCGCCTGATCGATGGCGACAATCCTTCGCAGGACGTGTTCTCGATCGGCCCGAGCGCCGACATGCCGATCTTCCAGTCCGGCCGCGGCAGCGCCAACGTCGCAGCCGCGCGCGCCGTTCAACGTCAGGCCGCGCTCGCCTATCGCTCCGGCGTTCTACAGGCATTGCGTGAAGTGGCCGACTCGCTGATTGCAACCGAGCAGGTGCGCGAGGTGATCGACCAGAACAATATCCGCACCAACGCTGCGGCCGAGACGCTGCGGTTGCAGCGCATGCGTTATCGCGCCGGCGTCATCAGCTACATCGAAGTGCTCGATGCCGAGCGCCAGCTGTTCTCGGCGCAGATCGACCTGTCGCGCGCGAAGCTGTCGCAACTGCAGTCGTACGTGGATTTGTATCGCGCATTGGGCGGCGGCTGGTCGGATGAGGAGATCCACCGGATAGTGGACAGCGGAAAGTAAGATTTCCTGCCCGCCGGAACGGTCAGCGCTACGTAAGAACCTCGGCTGCAAGTCTGTCCAGATTCTGTTCGTTCGCCTCCAGCACGAACTGCGCAATGCTGGCACGATGTTCCGCCGTGTCGAACACCTGCTGCCAGCCAACCCGGGTGTCGTCGCCTTGTGCGGTGAGCGTGATGGTCAGAATGAAATGGTGTCCGGAAAAATGCTCGATCACCACGCGCTGCGACGGCACGACCTCGAGGAACCGGCTCTCGTTGGGATAGTCCGTGCCATCCGGGCCATGCATGACCAGGCGCCAGCAGCCACCGGGCCGGAACTCGAAGGTCTCGAAGGTACTGCTGAAGCCATTCGGCCCCCACCAGCGCGCCAGCCGAACTGGATCGGCAATCGCCTCGAACACACGCTGCGCAGTCGCACCTATCAGCCGCGAGTGAACGAATTCGCGCTCGGCGGTGCTTGCAGCAGTAGCGGACTGACTCATGCAGATCTCCTATCGATGGCGTGTATCGGGATGAATGGCGACGCTGCTCGCTGACCAGGAATGCAGCGTCAGCGATCGACATGCAGCCGTAACGCACTTCCGGAACACGACGCACCCTCTACCGGGGTCGCCGATTCTACGAGCAGGGTTGCGTCGAAATCCTCGCCTGCCTGCATGACAGGCCGGAAAACCCGGGAACGGTGCTTGCGCCAAAGATAAGAATCATTATCATTTGACCGCTGCGCCGCTCACCCCGCCTCACCGCACGAGCCGCCGCAGCACGCATCTGTTCGTCAGCCAGCGCGGTTCCCGTTCCACAGCGAACCTAAGCCAGCCATTTGTATCGATCGCCGCCGTTGCGGCGCGATCGGTCTGATGCGCCTGGATGAAACACTGGCTGGGAATCGGGAGACGACGATGCGATCCGGACTGATATGCATTGCTGCGGCCGTGGCCGCGGGATCGAGTGGCGCACTGCATGTGCGCACCGCGACGGCTGCGGAAACCGACAGCAATGTGCCGCTCGAAGCAGTGCTGGTAACGGCCAAGCGCGCCGACCGGGTCAGCAAGGGCGCTACCGGCCTCGACCTGAACATCGAAGAGACGCCGCAATCCATCAGCATCGTCACCGCCGACCAGATGGAGAACTTCGGCGCCGACAGCCTTAACGAGGCGCTGCAGCTCGCCACCGGCATCAACGTCGAGGAATGGGAGACCAACCGCACCAACTACATGGCGCGCGGTTTCGAAATCAAGAACACCCAGGTGGACGGCGTCGGTCTGCCCAACGACTGGGGCATCGTCACCGGCGGCATGGACGCGTTCGGCTACGAGAAACTGGAAGTGATCCGCGGCGCCAACGGGCTGTTGACCGGCGTCGGCAATTCATCCGGCACCATCAACTACGTACGAAAACGCCCGACCAACGATAGGCGCGCAAGCTTCGGTGTGACTGCAGGTTCGTACGACCGCAAGCGGCTCGAGGCCGACTACTCGACCCCGCTCACCGCCAGCGGCTCGTGGGCAGGCCGCGTGGCCCTGGCCACGGAAGACGAAGACTCGCATCTGCGCGGCTTGAGCAACGACCGCACTTTCCTGTACGGCGTGATCGACGGCCAGCTGGGTGAGAAGTCGACCTTGACCGCCGGCTACTCGTATCAAGTGGCGCACACCGACGGCAACATGTGGGGTGCGCTGACATTCACCAACAACGACGGCACACAGGCAGAGTTCGAAGCCGACGCGTCCACCGCGCAGGACTGGACCTACTGGGATACGACCAACCAGACGGCGTTCCTGGAATACACCTACGCGCTGGCGGACGACTGGGACCTGAGGCTGAGCTACAACTATCGCTCCTTCGAAGACGACAGCAAGCTGTTCTTCGCTTTCTCCTCGACCGGCCTCGACCCACGGACCGGCCTGGGACTGATGGGCTGGCCCGGTCGCTGGGCCACGCAGGACGAGTCGCACCTGCTCGATGCAGTGCTGAACGGCCGCTTCGATCTGTTCGGCCGCGAGCACCAGGCAATCCTCGGCGCCAGCCATTCCAACGGCAAGCGCACCCAGTACGAATATCCGGTCGATCCGACCGATCCGGCGTTCGGCGAGCTGCCGCCGTTTCCGTATGCCGGCAATGCCATTGCCGAAGCCGCGTGGGGAGCAAAAACGATCAACGGCGTGACCGATCAGGAACTCGACCGGCTGTACGGCGCGGCACTGCTGAGCCTGACCGACAAATTGTCGGCCGTCATCGGCTTCAACTGGTCGGAATACCATCGCGACGGACACCAGAGCGGCACGCCGTTCGATCAGACCGAGCGCGAACTCAGTCCCTACGCGGGCCTGACCTACTCGATTCTCGACAACCTGCTGGCCTACGCCAGCTATTCCGACATCTACCAGCCGCAGGACTACTACGACATCGACGGCCGCTATCTCGATGCCTCCAAGGGCGTGAACTACGAGATCGGCCTCAAGGCCGACTGGCTGGACCAGCGGCTGCTAACCACGCTCGCCTGGTTCAGCGCCGAACAGGAAGGCCTGGGAACCTTCGTCGGCCTCAACCCCGATACCAACAATTACTACTACGAAGGCGTCGACGTGACCTCGAAGGGCGTGGAGATGGAAATCACCGGCCGCCTCAACGAACAGGTCGAGCTGGTGCTGGGCTTCACCTCGCTGCAGCTGGAAGACGAGCACGGCGCCGACATCTACGAGTGGGTGCCGCGCCAGACCGTGAACCTGGCATTGAGTTCGAAACTGCCCGGCCTGCCGCAGCTGACGCTGGGACTCACCGGAAGATGGCAGAGCGACATTTCCAACATCGACGGCTACAACGGCGGCGTGGTCCGTCAGGACAGCTACGCCGCGCTCGGCGCCTTCGCCCGCTGGGACGTCACCGACAAGGCCGTGTTGCGCTTCAACGTCAGCAATCTCACCGACGAGAAATACATCGCCAGCCTGTACCAGGTCGGCTTCTACGCAGCACCGCGCAACTATTCGATGACGATCGGCTATGAGTTCTGATACGCGGGCTCACTGGACGTGCGACCGTCATGCATCGGGCTTGCGACCGTCGCATCCGCGCTCCTCACCGGCCCTCAATCTCTCGTAACCTGCTGGTGTAGCCCGCTGCAGCGGCGGTATCGCCAGATGCTTTCGAATAAGCCGCAAGCGTCGTCAGCAGGTCGCGGTCGCCGGGATTTTTCTCCAAGGATTGTCTCAGCACGGCGATGCTTTGTTCCTGCTTGCCGGCGTCATGGAGTGCCACACCGTAAGCACATGCGTAGCGCGCGTTGGTCGGATCGCTCTTCGCCGCTTCGCCGAGTTGCTCGACTGCCTCGTCGTAACGCTGCTCTCGTGTGAGCGCGAGACCCAGGGCGTGCTGCACGACGGCGTTGCCCGGCACTGTTTCCAGCGCGGTCTGCAAGAGCGTGATCGCAGCAGCGTTCTGACCGGAGCGGCTGTCGAGATCCGCAAGGCTCACGTAGGCCGGGATGAACTTCGAATCGAGCCGGATCGCCGCTCGGTAATCGGATTCCGCCTGCGCGGCGTTCCCCAGCGAGGCGTGCAGGTTGCCAAGATTCATCCATGACGAGGGCTGCTCCGCATTCTGGAGCTGCGCGGACTCGAACTCCCCGACATCAGCAGCCATCAGCCGCTGCCAGGCACCCATCGAGTCTGCCGGAAGCGCCGCCAGCGATTGAACGGCATCGAGCCGGATAGCGCGTACCGGATCGGAAAGAAGCGGTGCAATCAGCGCCGCACGTTGTTCGACCGGCAGGACTTCCAGTCCACGCACCGCCGCGGAGCGCACCAATGGACTCGGCGTGAACAGCTGCGATCGGAACACGTCCAGTGCCTGCTGACCCGGATAGTTGCGCAGCAGCTCCAGCGCAGTGGCACGAACGATGACCGGAGCCTGCGTCGACTGAGCCAGCTGCGCGAGAGCCGCTGCAGCACCGGGCTGCCGCGTTCGCCCTGCCCATAACGTTTCACCATAGGTGTGCTCATGCCGGCGATCGGGTCCGTACCACTTGACCACGGCGTCGGCCGCCCATTGCGACGATTGCTTGTCATGACAGACGTTGCAGGCGTTCGGCGTGCCGAGTTTGGCGGACAGGTCCGGCCGCGGAATCCTGAAGCTGTGATCGTGACGCAGATCGATCGCCATGGAGGCATGCGGTGGCGCGTGACAGTCGATGCACTGCGAGCCAGCCCAGCCCTGCTTGTGGAAATGATGCTGGGGCGAATCGTAGTTCTTGTGCTTCAGCCCCGATGTATCGATGCCTGCTCGCACCACGGGCGCGCCGTCATTGTGACAACTCGTGCACAGCGCATTGTCTTCGCCGCGAGTCCGCAACGAATGCGGCTCGTGACAGTCGCTGCAACGCAATCCCTTGGCATGCATCTTCGACTGCAGGAACGAGCCGTACTCGTAGACGTCACCATCGGCCTGCCCATCCGCGAAATACCAAGGCGCATCGAGCAGCGCGGGCCGATGCGTATCCATCAGCGGCTTGCCGTGACGATAGCCGCCCCAGATCGAGGCGCTCTGCGAATGGCAGCGCGAACAGGTCTCGATCTGCGCACTCGAATCATTTGCAGCGATGTCGAAATCAAAGCCGTGTGCGGGAGCCGGTCGGGCGCGCTCGCCCGCCCTGGCCCAGGCCAGATGCCCGCCGGCGGGTCCGTGGCAAGCCTGGCAGCCGACGTCGATCTGCTTCCAGGTCGTGCGATAAATGCCGGTGGTCGCGTCGTAGTTCTTCTCCAGGCCGGTCGAATGGCACTCGGCGCACGTGGAGTTCCAGTTCTGTGAGCGCCGGGTCCAGTGCGGCTCGCCCTTGGAAGCGACGTGCTCGTTCGGATAGAGGTCGAACCAGCGCTTGCGCTGCGTATCCCACGCGATCGTGAATGCCTGCAGGCGGCCGCGATCGAGCTCCAGCAGGTACTGCTGCAACGGCTCGACCCCGAAGGTGTATTTCACGAGATAGTCGGCCGGCTTGCCGTCGGGTCCGTCGGTGCTGATCCAGAATTTGCCGTCGCGCTGGAAGAACCGCGTACGTACTCCGTCCTTGGCGAATTCGGCATCGTTGAAATCGCCCAGGACGCTCGATGTGTTGGCCTCCTGCATGGCCAGGTCGTGGTGCGAGCCATGCCAGAGCTGCGCTTGCGTGGCATGACACTCGGCGCATTGCTGCTCATCGACATACTCGGCGACCGGTGGCGGATGAACAGCGACAGGATGGGCGACTTGCGTTGCGGCGCTTCCCGGTGCGCCTTCGCGGGTCCACCACCAGAGCAGCCCCACAATGACTGCAGCACCGGCGACAATCGCCGTCGTGAGATTCACGTAGCGCGAGCCCAATGACTGACCGACGGCACGCTGCCGCGCACCGGCCGGCGGCGGCCGGGCAGGACGAGGCTTGTTCCTGGTCTTTCTGGCCACGGGTCGGGCGCCGATCCTGGGTGGAAGCTTTAAGTCCACGGGAGCGAGGCGGATCAGTATAGGCACGATCCGCAAGGGGCAGCGTCGCGGTTTGTTCGGACCCGCGCCGGCAATCGTCGGCGTCTGCGAAAGACAGGGCCGGCACGCTATGCTACGGCGCATCGCGGCCACTGCCCCTTGCCATGTCCTTTTTCCTGCTCGCCTTCCCTGCCCTGTTCTCCATCGTCAACCCGCTGGGCGGCGCCTTCATTTTCCTGAGCGCGACCGAGCGGTTCCACCCATCGCTGCGCAGCCACCTGGCGCGCTGGGTGGCGATCTACAGTTTCATTCTCATCAGCGCCTCCTTCTACGTGGGCGCCTACGTGCTGACCTTCTTCGGCATCTCGGTTCCGGTGCTGCGCGTCGCCGGTGGCATCGTCATCGCGCTGGCTGCGTGGCGGATGCTCAATAGAGACGATACGAAGGCGGACCCGGAGGCGCCGTCGACGGAGCTGCCCACCGGCGATACGTTGAACCGCATGGCCTTCTATCCGCTCACCATGCCGCTGACGACCGGCCCCGGCACCATTTCGGTGGTGGTGTCGCTGGGCACGAGCCGCCCCAGCACCTTCGGCGAAGGTCAGCTGTTGTGGTTCTTCGCGCAGATGATGCTCGCCACCGCGCTGCTGTGCGCGATCATCTATCTGCTCTATCGCTACGCGGATCGCATCTCCCGCTTCATCGGCGCCACCGGCACTTCGGTCATCATGCGGCTGTCGGCGTTCCTGCTGTTCTGCATCGGTATCCAGATCTTCTGGAACGGCGCGGCAGAACTGCTTGGCGCGCTGCCCGGCTGAAGCGACGCGGCCGCAATCGTTGCGGCATCAAGCCGATGAGCGATGGGCCTGCGCCCAAGGGCAGGATCGCTTACTACGTACGCAACAGTGCTATCAGTGAGCGGCCAGGCCCGCTGGCATACTCGGGCGCGGACCGCTACCACGATCGGGGTGCTTACGGAGGTGAAGCCATGCCGCTTTCCGCACTGATCGAAGCCGCCAGCCGCAACTGGTGGCTGATCGCACTGCGCGGCGTAATCGCCGTGCTGTTCGGCGTCCTCGCCTGGATCTGGCCGGGCATCACGCTGCTCGCGCTGGTGGTGTTGTGGGGCGTGTATTCGTTCGCCGACGGCGTGCTGTCGCTGGTCACTGCGTTTCGCTGGCGCGATTCGGGCAAGCCGTTGTGGGCGCTCATCGTGGTCGGACTGGCCGGCATCGCCGCTGGCGTCATCGCCTTCCTGTGGCCGCAAATCACCGCGCTGGTGCTGCTGATGTTCATCGCGGCCTGGGCCATCGTGATCGGCATCTTCCAGATCGTCACCGCGATCCGCATCCGCAAGGAGATCGACAACGAGTGGCTGCTGGGCCTGTCGGGCGCCATCTCGTTGATCTTCGGCATCCTGATGGTGGCCAGTCCGGGCGCCGGTGCCATCGCCGTGGTCTGGCTGATCGGCGTCTATGCCGTGTTCTTCGGCGTGCTGCTGATCGGATTGAGCTTGCGACTGAAAAACCTGGCCCCGCGCACGGTGTGAATCGCCGGCAAGCCGCAACGATGGTTTATCCGGGCGCACGGCAACCTGCGCCAGAAATCATCGGCGCGATGTCCGTGTCAACGTGAAGTCGGGAGCCGCGGCAGCGGCTATTTCTGAGGTGCCGCCTCGGGCGCCTTGGGAGCGTCGGACGGCTCGGTCGTGGCCGGAGCCTGCTTGGCGGGATCGACCGGAATGGATCGATCCGGCACCAGCATGATCACGCCGGGCTGCGACGGTTCCGGCGCCTGCTCGGCAGCCGGTGCCTCGGCCGGTGCAGGCGGCGTCGCATACAGGGACGTCACGAACCGCACCGCCTGAACGGCGACCAGGAAACCGGCGAGCGTCAGCAACACCGGCACCAGGGCTGCAATCAGTGTCATGAGCCGGCGAACGTTCGACACCTTGGGCTTGATCTGTTCCGCTTCGATACGTTCTTGCGCACGCTGTTGCACGGCGCGTTGCAATTCGCTTTGCGGGCGTTCGAACGGCAGGATGCGTGCCGTGGACGAGTCGTCCCCGGGGGACGGCACACGTTCTTCGGACGATTGAGTCATGGCAGTTGCTCTGGACCGATTCTAGGGTCGATGGCGGGACGCCGCGGCCTTCATGAAAGAGAGAGTGTAACCCGCTGCCCCCGGTTCCTCCCAAGACCGTGCGGATCGCACGTGGCGCGTCGATATAACCATCGCGGCGCAGCCGTGATTGGGCTTCTCGCGAATGCTGAACCACGCTGCAAGCTGCGGACGAACCACGGGAAAACAAGACACTTACGTGGATGTGTCGGCAACGGTAGGCATTTTCCCTAAAGCCACGCGAGCATCTCCCGCGTGTACCGGATTGCGCATCGCGGTGCGGGCGCGAGCGCAATCAGCGGGATTTTTCCGCCGCAGGGCGGGTTGCCTTCGACCTCGGCCCGAGCGTCAGTCCTGCTTCGTCAGCTCTTTTCCCGAGGCGAGCTGCCACTCGCCGCCGGCGCTGCGGCAGACCGGGAACGTGGACTCGCCTTCGATGCCCTTGGCCTGGTTCCAGAGCTTCAGCTTGCGGCAATCCAGCCCATCGCTGGACTTGAAGCGCCCCAGTCCCTGGATCTTGCCGGAGTAGCCGGTCTTGGGATTGCTCCATTCGCGCTGCGCGTTCGGATCGCTGCCGTTCAGGATCTCCAGCGCCGTGTCGCTCATGAGCTTCAGGTCGCTGTCCGTGAAATAGTAGATCGGCGTGCGGCGCAGGAAACCCAGGCCGGCCGCCGGCGCCGCCAGCGGCAGCAACGCCGCTGCCAATATCAGCGCAGACCCAATCCGTGTGCGTGTGTTCATGATGGAGATTCACCTTTGGGAGCAAACAGTGGCCGCGCGCGGATCTTGAACGGCGCATCCAGTCCCGCCGCCCACTTGGCGTCCTGTCCATAGATGTCGCGGCGGAAATTCACCCGGCCCTGCGGATCCACCCACGCGGTCCAGTAGGCGAGCAGGACGGGCACCTTGTTCTTGAGCGTCACGTTCTGGGTCTGACGCGTGGCGAGCACGCTGGCGATGCTCGCATCGTTCCACTTGTCCGGCTCGCCCAGCAATAGTTTCGCCAGTTCCAGCGGTCGTTCCACGCGCACGCAACCCGAGCTGAAAGCACGATCGGCCGCATCGAACAGCCCCTGCGACGGCGTGTCGTGCAGGTAGACCATGTACTGATTGGGGAACATGAACTTCACGCGGCCGAGCGCGTTGGCCGGCCCCGGATCCTGCCGCAACGTGTACGGAATGTAGCCACTGTTGTACTTCGACCAGTCGACGCTGGCGGGATCGACCTCGCGGCCGGCGCTGTCCAGCACCTTCAGGCCACGCCGCGTGATCGAGGCCGGGTCGCGCCGCGCTGCCGGCAGGATGTCGCCCTTGATGATGCCGGGCGGTACCGTCCAGGTTGGATTCCACACCAGGTAGCTGATCTGGGAGCGGAAGATCGGCGTGCGTCGATAGGTCTTGCCGACCTGCACCCGCGACTCCCACACCACGTCTTCGCCGCGCACGAAATAAATGGTGTAGCCGGCGATGTTGACGACCACGAACTCGTTCGGCAGATCCTGCAGCAGCACGCGGCCACGATCGAGATTGACGCGCAGCTGGCGGACGCGGTCCACGATCGGCACGTTCAGCTCGGCGATGGTCCCGGCACCGGCCACGCCATCGGCCGACAGTCCCATGCGTTGCTGGAACTGCTTCACCGCAGCTTCGAGCGGCGCATCGTACTGCGTGGATTCGCTGGCGTACTGGCTGTCGAGGTCACCACCCGCAACCATTCTGGCGCGCAATACCGCGATACGCGGATCGTTCGCACCCGGCTTCAACGCAGGACCGGAAGCGACGGCAGGCCAGCCGCCCGCGGCTTCCACCGCACGGTAATGGGCCAGTTCGCTCTTGAGTGTGGCGTACAGAGGATGCGTCGGCTTGAGCGCCTCGATGCGCTGATACACGCTCTGCGATGCAATCGCGTCCTCGATTTCCTGCGAGACATCGCGGTTGGCCATCACCCGGCCGTAATTCCACTGAGCATCGAAGGATTCGGCGTCCACCTTGCCGAACGACAAGTGATAGGCGAGCCGCAACACTGCGTCCGTCATCAGAATGTCGTTCTGCGCCCGCAGGATATCCGTCGCGCCCGGCGCGGTCGTCTTGATGGCGAGATCCGTCAGGACGGTGGTGTGGTAGTCGGCGGGATCGAGGCCATCTGCGTAGCTGTCTGCCAGGGCCTTGCGCAACTGCTGCGCGACCACCGGGTTGGTCCAGGCAAGCCGGAATGCACGGCGCGTGTAGAACTCGTGAATGCGCTCGGGCCAGGCGATGCGCTCGCCCTGGATCAGCGGGCCCTCCGGGTTCATCACTGCATTCAGTTCCGCTTCGAGCGCCGCAGCGGCACCGCTGACCGGGCCCGATACCGTCTGTGCATGCAGGACCGCGGGTATCCACAGCAACACGGCTGCAAAGATCTGCAGACTGCGCACCCAGCGGGCGAATCCAGGATGGGTCGTGAGCATCAAAGCTGGGACTCTATGGGCAGGAACTTGAGAAGCCAGGTTACCGCACGCCGGCCCCAGCCAGCATACGGATCGCTGTCATATTGCAGCGTCTTGCCATTGAGCGTCTCGGTCCACACCGTGCGCCCTTTCGCATCGAGCGTCACGACGAAGCTGCGCAGGGGCGTCGCGCCTTCTTCGAACATGAGTGCCAGCTCTTTGGCCAGCGCGGCGCTGTGGATCCATGCGCCCATCTCGCAGTTCAGGGTAGCCGAGCGCGGATCGAGATTGAACGAGCCGACGAAAATGTGTTCGCGATCGACGATCGCCGCCTTGGTATGCAGGCTGGCGCGCGAAGAGCCGAAGCTCATGCGCTTCTCGTGCTCGAAAGCCTCCGGCGCGGGCTTGAGTTCGTAAATCTTCACGCCGCCTGCGAGCAGCCGCTGACGATAACGCACGTAACCGCTGTGAACCGCCGCCACGTCGGTAGCCGCGAGTGAATTGGTCAGGATCTCAACGTCGATACCGGCGGACGCGAGCTGGCGCATGCCATCGGCGCCGCCGGCACCCGGCACGAAGTACGGCGAGATCAGCAGCAGCTCGCGGCGCGTGGCGCCGAAGGCGTCGATCAGGCTTTCCAGCACACCTGGCCGGATTTCCGAGGCGTGCTTGATGGCTTTGCGCGGATCGTCGGCGACCACCTGCACGCCGCTTTGCCAGGCCAGCTCGTAGTCGCCTTGCAGCATGCTGACGATTCCCGGCGATTGCCGTAGCCGCCGCAGGTAATCCGAATCCGCCTGGGCCCGCGCCGAATCCGCCAGCACCTGGCGCACTTCGTAGAGCGTCAGCTTGCCGCGCATGGCCCGGCGCAAATGATCGATGGGAATGCTGCTTTCGCTGTTCCAGTATTCGTCGAAGCTGCGCACGGTTTCGTCGACCGCCGCGCCGGCCAGCAGCACGTCGAGATCGACGAAGTTCACGCCGTCGCTGGCGGAGAAGTATTCGTCGCCGATGTTGCGGCCGCCGACCAGCGCGATACGTCCGTCGGCGATCCAGGCCTTGTTGTGCATCCGATGATTGAGACGCGAGCCGCGCGCGAATACTTCCGCCAGCGTTCGCAATGTGCCGGACCTCGTGGCGAAGGGATTGAACAGCCGGATCTCGATCTGCGGGTGCTGATCGAGCGCCATCAGCACGGCATCGCGCTGGCGCGCATCCATGTCGTCCAGCAGCAGGCGCACACGCACGCCGCGGTCGGCGGCGGCCAACGCCTCGCCGGCCAGATATCGCCCGGTCGCATCGTTGTGCCAGATGTAGTACTGCAGATCGAGACTGCGCGCGGCTGCCCGGGCACTCAGAGCACGCAGCGCGAAGGCGTCGGTTCCCTGCGATATCAGGCGCGCGCCGGATTGGCCGGGCCCGGCGAGGGATTGCCTGGCGAACCATTGATCGAGGATCGCATCCTCGGCGGGCGGGATCGCAACGCTCGGTTGTGCAGGCATGATTCCGGAGCGGGTCACGGCGCAGCCCGTAAGCAGCAGCGTCAGGCCCAGTGACAGGATGAAAGCAGACCTTATTAGAGCGGTATGCAACGGCAATTGCATCCCCTTCCTGGGTCCGCTCGCTGTCCGGTCGTCGCGACAGGCGCACACCCCGGCATGCGGGCCGCATAGTATTGGCATCCGCGTGAACTGTTGATCAGGGGCATTTCGTATGTCGGCACACTCTCTGGTTCGATGCGTCGGCGCCTGCGCCAGGCTGGCCGGCGCCATCGTACTTGGTCTGGGCACAGCCGTATGCCAACCCTCCCAGGCGGAAACGGCCGCGACCGTCACCACGCCGCGCCCGCGCGTCGGCCTGGTGCTGGGCGGCGGCGGCGCGAAAGGCGCCGCTCACGTGGGCGTACTGCAGGTGCTGGACGAAATGCACATCCCGGTGGACTGCATCGTCGGCACCAGCATGGGCGCGCTGGTCGGCGGCATCTATGCCTCCGGCAAGAGCGCCAAGGAAGTCGACTCGCTAGTGCGCAAGATCGACTGGCGCGAAACGCTGGCCTTCGCCAGCCTGCGCGAAGAGCTGCCGATGCGCCGCAAGCAGGCCGGCATCACCTACAGCAATTCGCTGGAGTTCGGTATCCGTAACGGCGGCATCGCGGCGCCGTCCGGCTTCATCAACAGCCAGCACGTGGAGCAGACCATCCGCAAGCTGGCGCACACCGCCTCGGCCAAGGACGATTTCGACGAGCTGCCGATTCCCTTCCGCTCGGTGGCCACCGACATGCAGACCGGCGAGATGGTGGTGTTCGACCACGGCGATCTGTCGATGGCGATGCGCGCGAGCATGGCGGTGCCCGGCGTTTTCTCGCCGGCCGTAGTGGAGGATCGCGTGCTCGGCGACGGCGGCCTGGTCCGCAATCTGCCGGTCGACGTCGCCCGGTCTTCGTGCGCGGATGTGGTGATTGCCGTGTGGCTGAGAACACCCACGCCGGATCGCGACACGCTGCTGTCGCCGCTGGCGCTCATTTCCCGCTCGCTCGACGTGGTCATCGACAGCAACGTCCGGCAGCAGCTGGACACGCTCACCAACCAGGACGTGGCGATCGCCATCGACATGCGCGACATCGGTTCGGCCGATTTCGACCGCATCGAGCAGGCGATCCCACTGGGGCGAATTGCCGCGCGCGCACACCAGGCCGAACTGGCGCGCTTCGCGGTGCCGGAAGCGGAGTATCTGGCGTGGCGCAAGAGCAAGATCGCCCAGCAAAACACCCGCACCACCGTGGCGGACATCGAGATCAAGCACCTGGAGCGGGTCAATGCCAACTACGTCAAGTCCTCGCTGGAGATCAAGCCCGGCATGACCGTGAGCGACCGCAAGCTCGACGACCAGGTGGCCGATGTATTCGCACTGGGGGATTTCGAGAGCGTCAGCTACCGCCTGCGCGGCGATCCGGCGCGCGCGCTGCTCGAGATCGATGCGGTCGAGAAATCCTGGGGCCCGCGCTTCCTGCGCTTCGATCTGGGTCTGGCCGCGTCCACCGAGGGCGAGACGCCGTTCGTGCTGCGCGCCGACTACCTGCATCACTGGATCAATAGCGCCGGCGGCGAGATCCACGGCGCGGCCCAGCTCGGCCGCACCACGCTGCTCGAAGCGTCGCTGTATCAGCCCATCGACGTGCGACACGAATGGTTCGTCGAGCCCGCCATCCACCTGCAGCGTTCGCTGGAGGACGTGTATCTCGATGGCGATACCGTGGCGCGCCTGGATCTGCGGCAGGCCTATGGCGAACTGGATTTCGGCCGGACTTTCGGACGCTCGGTCGAGCTGCGACTCGGACTGCGCAGCGGCACTGCACGCACCGAACCTGACATCGCGGTGCCGGGCCTGATCGCGACCAGCAACGAAGCGCAGAACGCGTGGACTGCGAAAGTCATCTACGACACTCGCAACACGCCGTTGCTGCCGACGCGCGGCTGGCTTGCGCGGATCGATTACCTGCGCTCGGAAACGGGCCTGGGCAGCCACAGCAACTACGAGCGGCTCGACGGCCTGGTGCAGACGGCCATGCCGTACAAGCACGACGTGGTGATCCTGTCCCTGGCCGGCGGCACTTCGTTCAACACGGCGCTGCCACCCAACTACACCTTCACGCTGGGCGGTCCGGAAAGCTTTCCCGGCTTCCGCATCGGCGAGCTGCGCGGCATGGACTACTGGACCGGCTCCGTCAGCTATCTGCGCAAGATCGCCGACATCAGCCAGCTGTTCGGCCAGGCCCTGTACCTGGGCATCCAGGCCCAGGTGGGCTCGATGCAGCAGCCGGCCCTGGAACAAGGCGACCTGTACCAGGGTCGGCTCTACTCCGGCTCGGTCTTCGTCACCGGCCGCACCCCGATCGGCCCGATGACCGTCTCCATCGGCGTCGCCAGCAGCCACAGCTGGCTGCTGTCGTTCGGCCTGGGCCGGCCGATCGAAGAAGGCACGATCATGGATTTCGCGCGGTAGCGTCGTGTAAGAACCGCGGCCGCGCCGATTACAAATCGTTGCTAGAGAACGCGTGCAGCGCTCCGATCGACTAGGACACCTCGTCCTGAAGCGGCGCACATTGCAGCAGCTCGTACACGCGACTCGCCACGGTGACCAGCGTCTGGGCGCATGGCTCGCAGCCTCCGCCGCAGCAGGTCGGCCATTGGGAAGCCGGCATCGAGAACAGGGGACGAACGCAGCTGTGGTAGTAGTCCTGAAGTCCGGATTCCTCACCGGCCTGTGCAAGCGCTTGGGTGAATTCGGGGCTGCGGGTGTCGATCATGGCGGCGCAGCCTAACCGAAGCGCTAGCCGCAGCAACAGTACTCGCGGCGGCAACGTTGGTGATCGGCAGCGCGGTGTGGCGCAAATAGATAGGCGCAGATGAGTTAGTCTGGCGCCGGCAGTTTCTCGAGCTCCACAAAGGAATCCGCGTCATGGCCTGGCCCGCTCCCGTCATCCTGAACGGCACGTACGTAAGACTCGAACCGCTGTCGCAGTCACATCATGACGACCTGGCGGAAGCCGTCCGTGATGGCGAACTATGGGATCTGTGGTACACGTTCGTGCCCACGCCCGAGAAGATGCGCGCCGAGATCGAGCGCAGGCTGGGCCTGCAACAGCAGGGCTCGATGCTGCCGTTTGCCGTGATCGAGGCCGCCAGCGGCCAGGCGGTCGGCATGACCACCTACATGGACATCGACGCTGCCAACCGGCACGTAGAGATCGGTTCGACCTGGTATCGCAAGCGCGTGCAACGCAGTGCGCTCAACACCGAATGCAAACTGCTGTTGCTGCGACATGCATTCGAAACACTCGACTGCATCGCCGTCGAGTTCCGCACGCATTTCTTCAATCACGCGAGCCGCCGCGCGATCGAGCGGGTGGGTGCGAAGCTGGATGGCATCCTGCGCAACCATCGCCTGTCGACGGACGGCACGCTGCGCGATACCTGCGTGTACAGCATCATCGCCAGCGAATGGCCAGCCGTGCGGTCGCATCTGACGCATCAGCTTTCCAGGCCTCGGATCGAGGCTTGAAATATCCTGCCCTGGTCCTCCAAGGAACTGCCTGACGCGCAGTAGCAGACCGCCCGCATCGATCGGAGTCGTCACCTCGAACGCTGCTCTCAGGTGCGCGACCGACCGATGGTTCCCTGCACCTGCTGAACCAGCTCCCCAGCATCGCCACAGCGGATGCCCGCCGCGTTCGCCTCGTCCGTATCCAGATGCATCCGCAGCTGAAACTCCTTGGCAACGCGCACGACCACGTCTCCAAAAACGAGATCGCGGCCTGCGCTATCGATGCGAACTTCCACCGAGTCGTGATCGTGCAGACCGAGCTGCCGCGCTTCCTCCGGACTCATATGGATGTGCCGTCGCGCGCAGATAACGCCGTTACGAATGGTGACGCGCCCTGCCGGCCCTTCGAGCGTAATACCGGGCGTGTTCGCCAGGTCGCCGGAAATACGCACCGGCGCGTCCACGCCAAGCACGAACTCGTCGCTGCGGGAGATCTCCACCTGGTCCGCTGCTCGCGGCGGCCCCATCAAGCGAACGTTCGCAATCCGGCCGCGCGGACCGATCAGCGTCACCGTTTCCTGTGCCGCAAACTGCCCCGGCTGCGACACGGGCGTACGCTCGTGCAGGCGATAGCCCTTGCCGAACAGGTCGTCGATCGTCTTCTGCGTCAGATGTGCATGACGCGCCGAGACTTCCACCGGAATCAGGATCTTCTCAGGGCGGCTTGAATGCTGAAGTAGCGCCGCCGTCTGCAACGCGATCTCCAGCTCTTCATTGGCGCGCACGACGAACAGCCGCACGCGTGATCCGGTCTCGGAGATCTCGCAAGCCGGCTTTGCATCGCTCAGGCGGCAATCGCGATTGCGATCCTCATCCAGCCGTGCCCCGAGAAAATCCAGCCGCTGCATCACCCGATGCCGCATCAGCGCGCTGTTCTCGCCGATGCCACCGGTAAAGGCGATTACGTCCACACCGCCCATGACGGCGGCATACGCACCGACATACTTGCGTACGCGGTGCGAATACAGCGTGATGGCCAATCGACAACTTTCATCGCCCTGTTCGGCGCGCTGTTCGATGGCACGCAGATCGTTGGTGCCGGTCAGACCCTTGAGGCCGCAGCCCTGATTCAGCAGGTCGTTCAGTGCTTCGGCGTCGTAACCGCCACGCTGCATCAGCAACACCAGCACACCGGGATCGATATCGCCGCAGCGCGTGCCCATGACCAGGCCTTCGAGCGGTGTCATCCCCATGCTGGTTTCGACACTGCGTCCGTACTCGATCGCATCGACGCTCGCGCCGTTACCCAGGTGGCAGGAGATGATCCGTAACGCTTGCGGCTGCGTATCCATCCGTTGCGCAACGGTGTGCATGACCTGCACGTGACTGGTCCCATGAAATCCATAACGACGGATGCCGAATCGCTGCGCGATGTCCGTCGGCAACGCGTATTGCTTGGCACGATTCGGCAGCGTCGCGTGGAACGCCGTGTCGAACACGGCCACGTGCGGCACATCTGGCATCTGTTCTCGTGCGAACGTCGCCGCGGCCAGGGCGAAGGGATTGTGAAGCGGCGCCAGTTCATCGAGCCTGGCGATCGCCGCAATGGTGGCATCGTCGAGGCGCGTCGGCTGCACGAACTGCGCACCGCCGTGCACGATCCGGTGTGCCACGGCTTCGATGGCCATCTGTTGCGGAATGCGTGAACGTACCTCGGCGAACAAGCGCTGAATCGCCGCACGTGTGTCCGTGCCGGCATCGAGCGCGAAGTTTTCATCGCCGATGTGGAGTCGGCAGTCGGACGACGCCAGATTTTCAATACGCAGCGCCAGACCGCGCTCGCGTGTCGCGGTATCGATCAGCACGCTCTTGACCGAGGAGCTGCCGCAATTCAGGGCGAAAACACGCATGAGTCGTGTTCCTCGAACGGGATGGGCCGGTGCTCGCGTGCGTGACGATACTACGCGCGCTCACCTACGGCCTGCCCAAAGCCCTTATTTACCCGTCACGCCGCGGACGCAGAATCCGTTCTTGCCGGAACCCTCCGCCGGCATTCCCGAGAGTCCCCTACGATGCGCGCGCACGCCGACCCGACGCATGATGCCACCGCCGATTATCTCGACCGGATGGACCGCTGGTGGCGCGCCGCCAACTACCTGTCGGTGGGCCAGATCTATCTGCTCGACAATCCGCTGCTGCGCGAACCGTTGCGGCTGGAGCACATCAAGCCGCGGCTGCTCGGCCATTGGGGCACCACGCCGGGCCTGAACTTTCTCTACACGCACCTGAACCGCGTCATCCGGCGTTACGACCTGGACATGATCTTCATCTGCGGTCCCGGCCACGGCGGTCCGGCCATGATCGCCAACACGTACCTCGAAGGCACCTACAGCGAGTACTACCCGGACGTGTCCGAGGACGTGGCGGGCATGCAGCGGCTGTTCCGGCAGTTCTCCTTTCCGGGCGGTGTGCCAAGCCATGCCGCGCCCGAGACGCCGGGATCGATCCACGAAGGCGGCGAGCTCGGCTATGCGCTCTCACACGGGTTCGGCGCGGCATTCGACAATCCGGACCTGGTCGTTGCCTGCGTCATCGGCGACGGCGAAGCGGAAACCGGTCCGCTCGCGACCAGCTGGCACTCGAACAAATTCCTGAATCCTGCGACCGATGGCTCAGTGCTGCCGATCCTGCACCTGAACGGCTACAAGATCGCCGGCCCGACCGTGCTCGCACGCATTCCTCGCGAAGAGCTCACGCAGCTGCTGTGCGGTTATGGCTACGAGCCTTATTTCGTCGATGCCGAATCGCCGCCGTCGGCCACGCACCAGCACATGGCGCAGACCCTGGACACCGTGATCGAGCGGCTGCGCTCCATCCGCAACGAGGCGCAGCACAGCGGATTCCACAGCCGGCCACTGTGGCCCATGATCGTGCTCAGGAGCCCGAAAGGCTGGACCGGTCCGCAGGAGGTCGACGGTCTGCCGGTCGAAGGCAGCTGGCGTTCGCACCAGGTGCCGCTGGCGCAGCTGGCCGAGAAGCCCGCTCACCTGAAGCTGCTCGAAACCTGGATGCGCAGTTATCGGCCGGAAGAGTTGTTCGACGCGGACGGCCGCCTGCACCAGGAGCTGCGGAATCTCGCACCATCAGGCCGCCAGCGCATGGGCGACAATCCGCACGCGAACGGCGGCATTCTCCTGCGCGAGCTGCGTCTGCCCGACTATCGTCGTTATCAGGTCGAAGTGAAGCAACCGGGCGCCACCAGCGCCGAGGCGACCCGGGTGCAGGGCGCCTACATTCGCGACGTGATGAAGCTGAACCTGGCGAGCCGCAACTTCCGCATCTTCAGCCCCGACGAAACCACTTCGAATCGCTGGAACGACGTGCTGCAGGTAACGGCGCGCGAAAGCACGGCGCAAATCCTGGCCTCGGACTCGCACATCGCGCCCGACGGGCGCGTCATGGAAGTACTGAGCGAGCATCAGTGCGAGGGCTGGCTGGAAGGCTACCTGCTCACTGGACGGCATGGCTTCTTCAATTGCTACGAAGCCTTCATCCACATCGTCGACTCCATGTTCAACCAGCACGCCAAGTGGCTGAAGACCTGCAATCGCATTGCCTGGCGACGGCCCATCGCCTCGCTCAACTACCTGCTCACCTCGCACGTCTGGCGCCAGGATCACAACGGCTTCAGCCATCAGGATCCGGGTTTCATCGATCACGTGGTGAACAAGAAGGCCGAGGTCATCCGCGTGTGGCTGCCGCCGGATGCGAACACGTTGCTGTGCGTCACCGATCGCTGCCTGCGCAGCCGCAACCTGGTCAATGTCATCGTCGCTGGCAAGCAGCTGCAGCCGCAGTGGCTGTCGATGGATGCGGCGCTCAAGCATTGCAGCGCCGGCGTCGGCATCTGGGAATGGGCCAGCAGCGATCACGACGGCAGCCCCGATGTCGTCCTCGCCTGCGCCGGCGACGTGCCGACCCTGGAAACGCTCGCGGCAGTCACCCTGCTGCGGGACTGGCTGCCTTCGCTCAAGGTGCGCGTCGTGAACGTGGTGGACCTGATGACGTTGCAGCCGCCGCGCGAGCATCCGAACGGACTATCGGACAGCGCGTTCAATTCCATCTTCACGGTCGACAAGCCGGTGATCTTCGCCTTCCACGGCTATCCGTTCCTGATCCATCGCCTCACCTACCGGCGCGCCGGTCACGACAACATGCACGTACGCGGTTACAAGGAGGAAGGCACGACCACCACGCCCTTCGACATGACGGTGCTGAACGATCTGGACCGGTTTCATCTGGTCGAGGCGGTGCTCGACTTCGTGCCGGGCCTGAACCAGCACGCCGCGCACGTCCGCCAGCGCATCCGCGACAAACTGGTCGAGCATCGCGAATACATCCGCATCCACGGTGAGGACTTGCCGGAGATCAGGGACTGGCACTGGACCGCCGCTGGCTGACGGCGCGACACCGCGCTTCTGCGTATAGCGACTGTAACCTGCAGCGGCTAAGCTGCCGCCGCCATCGTCTGCTGCCGACGGCCGCAACAACAACCAGCTGTCAACGCTACGGGCGCGTCTATGAGTCCGACCAGAGTATTTGCGCTGCTCGCATTCGGCCTGCTGGCAGCGGCTTGTGAGCGCAGGGAGCCGCTCCACCCCAACCAGCCGCCCGCTCCATCCGCCGCCGCTTCTTCCGCTCCGTCCCCCACACCGGCCGGCGAGAACGTGCCGCTGCCGCAGCGCCTGCCGGCACTTTATTCAGGATTGCTGCCTTGCGCCGATTGCGAGGGCATTCGCTATGACCTGGATCTGCGGCCGGACAAGGTGTTCTTCGCGCGCCTGACCTACCTGGGCGAACCCAAGGAAACCACTTTCAGCGAAATCGGCGAATGGTCGCTGTCCGAAGACCAGATGATTCTCGCCCTGCACGGGGATGCAGAGGCGCCGTCCCTGTTCGCCGTGAAGGACGCGCGCACGCTGCGCAAACTCGACATCGAAGGCAAGGAAATCGTCTCGCAGCTCAACTATGACCTGACGCACCAGGACACCTACTCGCCGCTCGAGCCCAAGCTGCAGCTGCGCGGCATGTATCGATACATGGCGGACGCCGGCATCTTCGAAGAATGCCTGACGGGCCTGAAGCTCGCAGTGGCGCAAGAAGGCGACAACGCCGCGCTGGAGGCGGCTTATCTCAAGGCGCGCAAGGAGCCGGCGCAACCGCTGCTGGTCACGCTCGAAGGCCGCATCGTCAAGCGGCCAGGGATGGAAGGCGACCAGTTGCGCGACACGCTGATCGTGCAGAAAACCGGCAGATTCCTCTCGAACGAAAACTGCGGAGCGCGTGGCGTGACTCATGACCTGGAAGGCACCCGCTGGGTGCTGGTGCGACTGCACGATCGCGAGATCACGGTAAGCGACAACCGTCGCGAGCCCTACTTCGCGCTGGAATCCAACGAGCATCGCGTCTCGGGCCACGGCGGCTGCAATCGGCTCATCGGCGGCTATCAGTTGAACGGCGACCAGCTGACCTTCACGCGGATGGCGCTGACGCGCATGGCCTGCCCCGACGTGAATTTCGAGGACGCTTTCGTCAAGGCACTCGAGTCCACCCGGCACTGGAAGATTTCGAGCGCGCACCTGGAGCTGTCGGACACGGCCGGCCAGGTCGTGGCAAGATTCGAATCGAGGAATCTATAGTTTGCCAACAACAAGGGAGAATCCCCGATGCCTCTCAACAAGAAACTTCTGGCCGAGTTCATCGGCACGTTCTGGCTCGTGCTCGGCGGCTGCGGCGCCGCGGTGCTGACGGCGACGTTTCCCAACGTCGGCATCGGCATTCTGGGCGTTGCCCTCGCCTTCGGTCTGACGGTGCTCACCGGCGTATTCGCGCTCGGGTACGCATCGGGCGGCCATTTCAATCCCGCGGTCTCGGTCGGGTTGTGGGCCGGCGGGCGCTTCCCCGCCGCGCAGCTGCTGCCGTACATCATCTCGCAGGTGCTGGGAGCGATCCTGGCTGCAGCCGTCATCTACCTGATCGCCTCCGGCAACGCCGACTGGGCACTGCAGACCAATGGCATCGCCGCCAACGGCTATGGCGAGCATTCGCCCGGCGGCTACTCGCTGCAATCGGCGCTGGTCTGCGAGATCGTCATGACCTTCATGTTCCTGATCGTGATCCTGGGTGCGACCGACCGGCGCGCGCCGGCCGGATTCGCGGCCATCGCCATCGGCCTGTGCCTGACCCTGATCCATCTGATCTCCATTCCGGTCACCAACACGTCGGTAAATCCAGCACGCAGCACCGGACCGGCGCTCATCATGGGCGGCTGGGCGCTCGGCCAGCTGTGGCTGTTCTGGATCGCGCCGCTGATCGGTGGTGCGCTCGCCGGATTCGCCTATCGCTTCATGTTCGAGAAAGACGAAATGCCAACCGGCGCCGCGGTCGCGGCAACTGCTGCGGCCGACGTGTCGCGACGCTGAGCGTTTGACGCAACCCAAGGGTCGGGGCAACCGCCCCGGCCCTTCGACAAGCGCGGGGCGAACGGAAATAATTGCCGTTTGTTCGCGTTCCTTCACCCCGCCCGTTTTTTCGAGAGACCCAGACCCGCGGCATGAACAAATTTCGAATGCTCATTGCGCCGCTCATCGTGCTGGTGCGACTGCACTGGATCGCGCTGTGCGTCGCCGCGGGCGTGCTGCTGCTGTACACGCTGGCCGGATTCTTCCTGGTGCCGTATGTCGCCCAGTCGCAATTGCAGAGCTTCGTCACCGAGACGCTGCACCGCAAAGTCGCCGTCGGCGAGATCCGCTTCAACCCGTTCACCTTCGAGACCAGCATCAGCCGCTTTGCACTGACGGAAGCGGACGATTCACCGCTGGTCGCGTTCCGGCATCTTTACGTCAACGCGCAGCTGGCTTCCTTGTGGCAACGGGCGGTGGTGCTCAAGGACGTGCAGCTCGCCGCGCCTGACATCGACCTGGTGATTGCGAAGGATGGTTCGGTGAACCTGGCGCAGCTGGCGCCGCCGTCGAAAGAACCGGAACCGGCGCCGGAACCACAGGCCGCACCGCCGCGCGTGCGCATCGGGACTCTGGACGTTTACGAAGGCCGCATCGGACTGACCGACCAGACCCTGACGCGGCCATTCGCCGCCGCTTTGAAGCCGGTGCGCTTCAAGCTCACCGATTTCAGGACCGACGTCGGCTACCGCAACGCCTACGACTTCGCCGGTACCACCACCTCCGGCGAACGGCTCGAATGGAACGGCGGCTTCACGGTGCAGCCGTTGGGGTCGGCCGGCCAGTTCAGCGTGCAGGGCCTGAAAATGGAAACGGTGGACTCTTATATATATGAGTCCCTGCCCTTCCGGCTGGCCACCGGCGATGCCACGGTCAGCGGCAGCTACAGCTTCGCACTCAATCCCACTCTCGCGCTCGACATCACTCTGCCCTCGATCGAGGTGCGCAACCTGTCGTTCGCAGAGCGCAGCAGCAAAGCCGCGGCGCCAGTCACGATTCCAGGCATCGAAGCCCACGACGTCACCTTCTCCTACGGCAAGCGCGATGTCGCGCTGAAGCGCCTCGATGTGAAGGGTGCGCATGTGGATGTAGCGCGTGAGGCAGATGGCTCGATCAGCCTGATGCGATTGCTCGGCGCGCAGAAGACCGGCAACGAAGCGCCTTCCGCGACCGGGGCGAAGCGCGGCGATGGCAGCAAATCCGCCAGCAGCACCGCCAAGGCCGACACTGCATCCGCAGCGTCGACGCAGAAATCCACCGAGTCGCAGCCGAATCAGACGCCCGCCGCAGCCAACTCCTCGGATTGGCGTGTAAGCATCGAAACCATTCAGCTCGCCGATGCTGCAATCAAAGCCGAAGATCGCGGCATCTCGCCGGCGACCAAGTTCGAGCTCGCGCCGGTACAGCTGACCGTGAACGGCTGGAGCACGGACCCGGCGGCCAAGCTCCAGATCGATGCCGACATCACCATCGACCAGCGCGCCAAGCTCACCGGCAAGGGCGATGTGCAGCTCGAACCGCTGAGCACGCAGCTGGCCATTGCGCTGTCCGGCTTCGAGCTGCCCGTGCTGCAGCCGTACATCGAAGACACGACGGCGATGACGCTGCATTCCGGCAAGCTCGGCGTCAAAGGCAATCTGTCGTACGCGGCCACGCCGGAAAAGGCGCCGCCGCTGAAATTTACCGGCGAAGTCCAGGTGGCCGACCTGCGCACCACCGATCAGCTGGTGAACCAGGATTTCGTGAAGTGGCGTAACCTGGCCATCACCGGCATCGATTTCACCCAGAATCCGAACCGGCTCAGCATCGATCGCATCGTCGCACGCCAGCCTTACGCCAGTGTGGTGATCTCGAAGAACCAGACACTGAACGTAACCAGCGTGCTCAACCCGGGTGCTGTCCAAGAGCCGCCGGCGAACGACGATGAAGAGACGGACGAAAGCGCCAAGCAGGGAAAGGGCGCGGACGCTCGTGCCGAGCAGTCCAGCAACTCCAAGACTGCAAGCACCGGAAAGACGCAGCGCGGCAAAGCAGCGAAGAATACGGCGAAGCAGGATGCCAAGGTCGCAGAGTCGAGCGAAAGCACCGACTCGCAGCCGCCCTTCCCTATCCGCATCAAGACCGTGCAGTTCATCGACGGCTCGGCGAACTTTGCCGACTACTCGATCGAGCCCTCGTTCGCCACCGGCATTCTCGGCCTGAGCGGCACGGTGGTGGGCTTGTCGTCCGATCCCGCTTCACGCGCGCGGGTGAAGCTCGATGGCAAGGTCGACAAGTACGCGCCAGTGGACATCACCGGTGAGGTGAACCTGCTTTCGGCGGCCAAGTACACCGATCTGTCGATGAACTTCCGCAACATGGAGCTCACCACCTTCAATCCTTATTCGGGCAAGTTCGCCGGCTACAACATCAGCAAGGGCAAGCTGTCGACCGAGCTCAAGTACAAGGTGGAGAACCGCAAGCTCGACGCCGCGCATCACATCGTGGTCGACAACCTGGAGTTCGGCGAGAAGACGGATTCGAAGGATGCCGCGCCGATCCCGCTGAAGCTCGCAGTGGCGCTGCTCAAGGATCGACGCGGGGTGATCGACGTCAACTTTCCGGTCAGCGGCACGCTCGACGATCCGACGTTCCGCCTTGGTCCCATCATCTGGAAGGCCGTCCTGGGCCTGCTCACCAAGGTGGTCACGGCACCGTTCGCCGCGCTCGGCGCGCTCTTCGGCGGCGGCGAGGAACTGGCTTACGTGGATTTCCCGGCCGGCTCCGCCGAGCTGGCGGCAACGGAAGCCGGGAAGCTCGGCACGTTGTCGAAGGCGCTGGTCGAGCGCCCGCAACTGAGGCTCAGTGTGCCTTTGACCGTCGTGACCGCCCAAGATAGCGAGGCGTTAGCCCGCGCCGCACTGGCCGCGAAAGCCCCGGCCGCTCCGGAGCAGCCGGCCGATGACAGCGAGAAGCGCAAGCGCGTGGCGGTCTACGAGAAGGCTTACAAAGAGATCATGAAGTCCGCGCCGCAGTACCCGCCGGAGACGAAGACGGAGAAAGGCGTGGACTTCGACGCACAGCTCAAGTTTCTCGAAGACTCGTTGCTGCAACACCTGCGCCCTGACGACTCGGCGCTCACCGCGCTTGCACAGCAACGCGCACGGGCGGTGCAGGATGCGCTGTTGGCGAATACCGAGCTGAGCCCCGAACGTGTGTTCATCACCGCGGAGCGCATCGAAGGCGAGCCCCAGGATGGAACCGTGCGGATGGAAATGAAACTCGAATAGGCCCGGCAAACCGGGCCGACTTCCTTGGCCCGGAACAGGATCCGCATTCGCGGCTCAGCTGACGCGCTCGATCACCATCGCGATGCCCTGTCCGACGCCGATGCACATGGTGCACAGCGCGTAGCGGCCTTTGATCTTCTCGAGCTGGTTGACGGCCGTGGTCGCGAGCCGCGCGCCGCTGGCACCGAGCGGGTGACCGATTGCGATGGCACCGCCGTTCGGGTTCACGTGCTCCGCATCGTCCGGCAGACCAAGCTGCCGCGTCACGGCCAGGCCCTGAGCCGCGAAGGCTTCGTTGAGCTCGATGACATCCATCTGGCCGATCGACAGCTTGGCCAGCTCCAATACCTTGCGCGACGCCGGTGCAGGCCCGATGCCCATGATTCTCGGCGCCACTCCGGCGGTCGCGGTTGCAATCACTCGCGCACGCGGACGCAGGCCGAACTTGGCCGCCGCTTCTTCGCTCGCCAGCAACAGCGCGCAGCTGCCGTCGTTGACGCCTGATGCGTTGCCGGCGGTCACCGTACCGTCCGGCTTCACTACACCCTTCAGCTTCGCGAGTGCTTCGAGGCTGGTCTGGCGCGGATGCTCATCGGCCGTAAACTGGATCGGCTCGCCCTTCTTCTGCGGAATCGTCACTGGTGTGAGTTCCGTCGCGAAGAACTTCTCGGCATGCGCACGCGCATAGCGCTCCTGGCTGCGCAACGCGAAAGCATCCTGGTCGGCGCGGCTGATCTTGAAATCGACCGCGACATTCTCGGCCGTCTCCGGCATCGAGTCGATGCCGTACTGCGCCTTGAGCAACGGATTCACGAAGCGCCAACCGATGGTGGTGTCTTCGATCTTCGCAGCACGCGAGAAAGCGCTGTCGGCCTTGCCCATGACAAAGGGCGCACGCGTCATGCTCTCGACGCCGCCGGCGATGATGAGCTCTGCCTCGCCAGTACGAATCGCGCGCGCCGCAAGATTCACGGCATCGAGACCCGAGCCGCACAGGCGATTGATCGTCGCGGCGGGCACCGAGTCGGGCAGGCCGGCGAGCAGCAGGGCCATGCGTGCGACGTTGCGGTTGTCTTCACCGGCCTGGTTCGCGCAGCCGTAGTACAGATCGTCGACAGCAGACCAATCGACCTTGGGATTGCGCGCCATCAGGGCTTTGAGCGGAATCGCACCAAGATCGTCGGGACGCACCTGGGCCAGTGCACCGCCATAACGGCCGATGGGGGTACGGATCGCATCGCAAATGAAAGCCTGTCGCATGGGAATCTCGCGTCTGCCGGTTTCAACCCTCGAGGATCGGCAGTGTACAGCCGCCCCGCGGCGCGCTCACTTCGCAAACGGAGAAAGCAGAGTTCGCGGTCCGTCTGGCAGAAATACCGGCGTTTCCACCCCGCGGGACGGCGCCGTCCTGTAGCCTATCCGGCATGCAGTCCTCCAACCTACGTGGCATCGGCGCAATGCTGCTGGCCGTCGCGACGTTCGCGATGATGGACGTCACCATGAAGAAGCTGGTCGAGAGCTACCCGTCGATGCAGGTCACGTTCCTGCGCGGCGCGGCCTCCCTGCCTTTTCTGTTCGGTGCCACTGCCCTGTTCGGCACCTGGCGCGATCTGATACCCAAGCGTTGGCTGCTGCACATCCTGCGCGGCCTGCTGGCCGTCGCCACGCTGGTGTTCTTCATCTATGCCGTGAGCCAGCTGTCGCTGGCCGATACCTACGCCATCTTCATGTCGGCGCCGCTGCTCATCACGGCGCTGTCGGTGCCGATGCTCGGCGAGAAAGTAGGCTGGCGACGCTGGGTCGCCGTGCTGGTCGGCCTTTGCGGCGTACTCGTCGTGCTGCGGCCTTCGGGCACCGGCCTGATCACGATCGGCGGACTGGCTGCGCTCGCTTCCGCGCTGGGCTACGCCCTGGGCGCGATCACCATCCGTGTCCTGATCCGCACGGATTCGAGTGCAGCGACGATCATGTGGACACTTCTCTTCCTGACGATCGCAGCCGGGGTGTTTTCGATCACGAACTGGAAGGCGCTGCAATGGGAACAGCATTGGCCGTGGATAGTGGGCCTGGGTGTGTCAGGCGCGCTGGGTCAATACTTCATGACGCATGCCTTCCGCCTGACTTCGCCATCAGTCGTGGCGCCGCTGGAATATACGGCGCTGATGTGGGGAATGCTGTTCGACTGGCTACTGTGGATGACTACGCCGAGCGCGCGGATGCTGCTCGGCGCATCCATCATCGTGAGCAGCGGGCTGTACGTGATCTACCGTGAACGAATCAAGCCGACGCCGGTGTCGGAATCAAGAGCCGAGATGGATGCGCGGCAGATGCACTGAGGAGCCCTTTCGCGCACCTCACCGCCATTCCCAAGTAGACACTCCGTCATTCCCGCGAAAGCGGGAATCCACCCTAACCGGCAGATGGACTCCCGCGTACGCGGAAGTGACAAGTGGGAAGTGTCACGACGCATCGACATTGGCGCTGGCGGACTCCCGTCGGCCAAACAGCAGCCTCCAGTCCTGGAACAGGACCAGCGCCACTCCGATAAGTACCAGCAGCGCCGCGGTCACCGCGAGTCCCGTGACTTTCTCCTGCAGCACCACCGCGCCGAGCACCAGTGCAACGACGGGATTGACCAGCGCATAGGTCGTCACCTTCTGCGCCGACACGCGGGTCAGCAACCACAGGTAGCTGTTCAGCGCCACGATGGTGCCGAACACGACCAGGTACAACACCGCCATCGCCGAAGACAGCGACACGGCGGCCGGCTCGAAGCGCGCCCACTCGCCATCGACGAACGTCAGCACCAGCTGGAACAGTCCGCCGAACAGCATCTGCGCTGCGGTGAAGCTCAGCAGATTGTCGGCACGCGCGACGCGCTTTTGCAGCAGCGTTCCAAAGCTCCAACCGGTCACCGCGGCAAACATCGCCAGCAAGTACAGCGGCTGCGAGCCGCCGGACAGCGTATGCGTATGCATCACGATGGTCGCCACGCCCGCGAGCGCGATGGCCGTACCCACCAGCGCCTGGCGCGATGGCGCCCGCTTGCCGAAGAACACCCAGTCGAGCACCAGCACCAGCACCGGCATGGCCGCCACGATGAGCGCGGCGATGCCGGACGGAATGCCCTGCTGCGCCCAGATCACGAAGCCGTTGCCGATCCCCGCGAGCAGCACGCCGCACAGGGCAGCAGCCGGCAGGTTCACATCGGCGAACGGCTTGGGGTGCCGGGTCCGCAACCAGGCGTACATCAGCACTCCGGCCAGCAGGAAGCGCGCCGCGCCGCTGATGAACGGCGGCAACGTCTCGATCGAAATGGCGATCGCGAGGTAAGTCGTGCCCCAGATCACGTAGATGCCGGCGAACGCGGCAATGACCGCCAGCGACAGCGAGGCGGCGCGCCGGGCCGGGGGAGTCAACGGAGTCAGGGACGGGTTTTTCATGGGTGGACTTTGCCTGTGCAGCTGGCAAGCAGTACAGATTCAGGTAGACTGGCGCTGAGCCAATACAGTTAGCCATGTCCATTCAGACGGGCGCACCTTTGTCATCCAACGCTCCCCTGCTCTACGAACGTGTGGCACGACTGGTCGAAACCCAGATCGCCACCGGCGCGCTGCGCACCAACGATCGCATCCCGTCCGTGCGCAGCATGAGTCGCACCGCGAAAGTCAGTGTTTCCACCGTGGTGCAGGCCTACGTGCACCTGGAAAACATCGGACTGATCGAGGCCCGGCCGCAGTCCGGCTTCTACGTGCGCCCGCCCGATCCGAGTGTCATGCCGGAACCCCGCGCCAAGGTAACGCGCTCGCGCAAGCCGGTATCCGTCGCGACCGAGATGCTGGACACCTGTCGCGAGGCGCTGAGCCGCACCGACATCGTGCCGCTCAACGTCGCGTTCACCTCGCCGGAGTCGTACCCCAATCAACGGCTCAACAACCTGATCCGCGAGGTCTTGCGCGATCATCCGGCGCACGCCGGCGAACTGTTCATGCCGCCGGGCGATCCGGAACTGCGGCGCCAGGTGGCCAAGCGCATGGCAATTGCCGGCGCGCCGACGGATCCGGCGCACATCGTCATCACCACCGGCGCCATGGACTCGCTGTCGCTGTCGCTGCAGGTGATCTGTCAGCCCGGCGACACGGTGCTGGTGGAATCGCCCACCTACTTCGGCCTGTTGCAACTGATCGAGCACCTGCGGCTGAAAGTGGTGGAAGTGCCCAATCGCCCCGGCATAGGCATCGATGCCGAAGCAGTCCGCAACACCGTGCGCACTACACGCCTGGCAGCGGCGGTGCTGGTGCCGAATTTCAACAATCCTGCCGGCACGCTCACCTCCGATGAAGCCAAGCGCGACATCGTCGCGACGCTCACCGGCAACGACGTACCCATCATCGAGGACGACATCTACGGCGACCTGCATTACGGCAGCGTCCGGCCGACCTCGATGCGCGCCTTCGACGAATCCGGGCTGGTGATCTCCTGCGGCTCGGTGTCCAAGACGATCGCGCTCGGTTATCGCATCGGCTGGGCGGTGAGCCCGCTGTTCCACACCGAGATCGCGCGCGCCAAGTTCTTCTCGTCGGTGGCCTGTCCGACGTTGCAGCAGCTGGTGCTGGCCCGCTACTACGCCAGCGGCGGCTACGACCGTTACCTGCGCCGCGTGCGCTCGCTGCTCTCGGCCAATTCGCAGCGCTTCATCGATGCCGTCGCACGGTACTTCCCCGCCGGCACGCGCATCGCGCGACCGGCCGGCGGCATGGTCATCTGGATCGAGCTGCCCGCCAACGTGGACGGCGCGGAGCTGTTCCGGACCGCGCTGGCGAGCCGCATCGGCATCGCACCGGGCGTGGTGTTCTCCGCCAAGGCCGACTACCGCAATTACATTCGCATGAGCTGCGGCCTGCCGTGGTCGACGACCATCGAGCACGCCATCGAGAAACTGGGTCGTCTCGTCGAAGCGATGGCGCGGACCACGGCGGCCTGATCCCGGCCAACGCAATCCGCGCCACGCTGCGGCTGTCATCGTTCCCGACCTATCGGGTAATGATCGCGGCTTGACGCAGCGCATGGCTCTTCACCTTTGCGCTTGCCACCTGCGCGTAAGTCGACGAGGCCGGCTCGGTCAGCTCGGTAATGGATACCTCGCCCGGCGGTGCCGCCTGGGCCAGATACACATTCAGCTGCAATGCGCTCAGCAAGCCGACGTTCACCGCGATCGATGCGGCCAGTGGAATCAGGCGTCTCATGATTGCTCCCTCCATTCGGGTTCGGAGGCGTACCAGCGCGTTCGGGAGGAACGGCGGGCCCGGCTCCGGGATGTTTCGGACAGGACCGGCCGGCGGGGAGCCGCAAGCTCGCGCTCACGCTCCAGCTGCAGCCGGTCGGCCTTGAGTTTTGCCAGCTGAATGAACAGGTACTCGTCCATGGCTGCCTCCGTTTAGCTATGAAAATCTCTAATGGAGGCGTAGCGTATTCGCGTGGAAATCGGCGCAGTAGCGATACTTAGTGTCGTCTTGATATAACTTTTAATTGCATCTCAGGCGTGACGGGCAACGTGGCAACAGCGCTTGCGGGTGCCTGCCCGTCCAGCAGGAACCGGACTGTTTCCCGGCAATGAGCAATCCCCAAGAGCTTTCATGAAACGCATCCCGGTCGGCCCGTTGCGCGCCTTCGACGTCGCGGCCCGCAACCTGAATCTCAGCGCAGCGGCGCAGGAGATGAACGTCACGCACGCCGCCGTCAGTCGACAGGTGAAGCAGCTGGAAGAGCGCCTGGGCGTGAAGCTGTTTGAGCGATTGCCGCGCGGATTGAAACTCACCGCGCACGGCGCGCTGCTAGCCGAAGGAACCCGCGAGGCGTTCGATCGTCTGGCCAGCGCCATCGAAGACGTTTCGATTCCAGCGGTGCGCCGCAAGCTCACCATCTCGACGTTCGCTTCGCTTTCTGCGCGGTGGCTGATGCCACGCGTACAGTCGTTCTCGTTGCTGTTCCCGGAGGCGGATCTGCAGGTCGTAACGACCACGCGGCTGGTGGATTTCGCGCGCGACGATGTCGATATCGGCATCCGCTTCGGCGGCGGCCAGTACCCAGGATTACATGTTGTGCCGTTGTTCCGGCCGAGGGAGATCGTCGTGTGCTCGCCCTCGCTGCTCGCGCGCGACCCGAAGCTCGAGGTACTCAGCGACCTGAAGCATCACGCGCTATTGCACGATGACTCTTATCACGCGTGGGAGCGCTGGCTCAAAGCGGCGGGCGTCAAAGGCGTGAACGCACGCCGCGGCGTAATCTGCGGCGATCGCAACTCGATGCTGCAGGCTGCGCTGGAAGGCCAGGGTGTCGCCCTCGCCTCCAGCGTTTTCGCCGCCGGCGACCTGGCGGCAGGGCGGCTGGTGCAGGTATTCACCGACGCCATCGAATCGCCCTTCGCCATCTACGCCGTGTGCCTGCCGCGACGGCTCAACGATCCGCTGATCTCAGGCGCCATGGACTGGCTGGTGCGCGAAGCGACGACCTCACCGGATGCGCACGTGCCGGAGCCTTGAGAAGGCCCTGATTCATCCCTCCCGGTCACTCCCGCGCAGGCGGGAGTCCATCCAGACCAGCCAGATGGACTCCCGCCTGCGCGGGAGTGACGAGGAGACCGGAAGCAGCCTTGGCGATCGAACCGAATCAGGCAGCGACGGGCGTCAATGCTTCTCCGCCTTGCTCTTTTTCTTCAGGTCGGCGCGATGCGCGCGCTCGTAGGTTTGAATGTCCTTGAAGCGTCCGTTCTTGTCGCGAACTGCATAGAGCTTCTTGCCGGCGGTGCTGCGGTGGGTGGTACGCGTGGTCGAGGCCATGGATCTCTCCTGCTTGAGACAGCGCAGTTCGAGATACCTGCGTCGACCGCACCGGTCAATTACGCAATTCGAAACGAAACCACGTCCTAGTCTTTCTTCTTGCCGAACAGCGCATCGAGTTCCGCGCGGGCCTGGTCGGCAGCGGACGGTTGAGAAGATGGCGGCTTCGCGCCAAACAGCGCATCGAGCTGGGCTTTGGCCTTGGCGGCTTCAGTCGCGCCGGTGTCTGAATAGGCACCGGGCCTGGGTTTGAAATAGTCGCAGAAGTTGGCGCGTTCCTTGTCCTTCACTTCCTCGGCAATCGGCTCGCGACAATGCTTGGCGACGGTGATGTCGTAGAACTCGCAGAGCTTGCACACGTGCAGCTCTGCGCCACACTTCCTGCATTCCTCCAGGCGACGCAGCGGCAGCGTGTAATCCGCGAGCGAAGTGCCGCATTTCCAGCAGACGAGCTCTGACATGATCGACAGAAGGGCAGCGAAGGATTCAGAACAACCGGGTGCTGAATACTAGCCCAATCCGCCGGCGCTGCGGACCGTGAGCGCGGCTGCGGCAACGACTTCAGCGTCGTGACAGCCGACCGGCGCGCCGTCGGGTTCAGCTCTTCTTCGCCGACTTGCGCGGCTCTTCCGCGCCCTCGCCGGTCGCGATGTCGTCGTAGCCGCGACCCACGAACTCGATCAGGCACAGGCCATGGCCGAACGGATCGGCCAGCATGGCGATCTTGCCCCAGCTGTTGGAGCGGATCGGACCTTCGAGCCGGGCGCCGGCATTGCGGGCCTTGTCGACCGACGCCTCGACGGAGTCGACCACGAAGTCCAGGTGGACCGGTGTCCAGTGACGGGCGTAGGAGCGCAGGTGCCGGCTGTATGCCGAAGCGACCGTACCATTCGGCTTGGATAGCAGATAGATCGGCGACGGCGCGCCCAGCAGCTCGACCGCATCGTGGCCGAAGCGCCGTCCCACCGTCAGGCCGAGCGCGGCACAGTAGAACTCCGCGCCTTTCTTCAGATCGTCGACGTCGATATTGACCAGCAGCGACAACGCCATGAGCTAGTGCCTCGTGACCACGATGGGGCTGCCGCGCGTGATCACCATCGTGTGCTCGTACTGAGCCGAGCGCGTGCCGGCGGGGCCGAACAGGGTCCAGCCGTCGCTGGACTGTTCCACTATCGAAGTCTTGGTCGAGAGAAACGGCTCGATCGTAATCACCATGCCTTCCTGCAAAACGCGGCGGTCATTCGCAACGAAGTAGCCGGCAATATGTTCCGGCTCCTCGTGCAGTGCCCGGCCCACACCGTGGCTGCCGAGATTGCGGATGATGCGGAAGCGATGCTGCTTTGCGACCCGTTCGATGGCCTTGCCGATCTGGTTGATCCTGGCGCCGGCACGCGCTTCCTGCATCGCGTTTTCCAGGGCGAGTTTGGTGGCGTGGCACAGGCGCAGCGCGACATCGCTGGCGGGCGGCACCACCCGAGTGCCGCCGGTATCGGCGAAATAGCCGTCGCGCTCGGCGGACACGTCGACATTGACCACATCGCCCGCCTCGATGCGACGCGTGCCGGGAATGCCGTGCGCCGCCTCTTCATTGATGCTGATGCAGGTCGCCCCGGGAAAGTTGTATGTGATCTGCGGCGCCGAGCGCGCGCCCTGCTCATGCAGCAGCTGCGCCCCGAAAGCATCCAGCTCGGCCGTGGTCATGCCGGGCTCGAGCTTGTCCAGCATTCGCTGCAGCACCAGCGAGACGATGCGGCCGATGCGCTTCAGGCCGTCGAGGTCGTCTTCGGTTTCGATGGTCATGGGACGCGGACTACGCCTGTTTTTCTTGAGGAGGCGAAGTCTGCAATTCCACGTCGGCACTGACAAGCGACGCAGAGTGGCGACAAACCCCTATCGCGACGTCTGGCCGCGCTCGCGCAATGCTTGCGTGCCGGCGTCGCGAGCGGGCACGCAAGCGTAAAGCGTACTTACACTGTCGTGCCGTGCGGGCCGTTGAGCTGGCGTCCGCCGTCGGGCCTGTCCGCAAGATCCTTCTCTATCTGCCGCTGTTCGAGCTTGCGGCCTTCGACGAAGTAATAGATGAGATAGGCCAGACCGACCCCCAGGGGAATCAGGCCGCCGAATACCGGGACTTCCTCGTCGCCCATCTGCGAGCCGATCACCATCGCCAGGCCGACGAAGAACCAGATCAGGCCCGGCAGCAGCGAAGTGCGCCGGCGCCGCGGGCTGGCGCCGTCGAGCAGCTCGATCGGCAGCGCCGGAATCTCCATGCCGCGCTCGATGGCCGCCATGCGCTCGGCATGGTGCAGCTCGATCAGCCGCCGCCGCCGCCGGTAGCGCAGCACGATCCACACGATCACCGCTGCCATGGGCAGGCCGATACTGAACGTGATGGCCACGATCGGGACGAGTTCATCGAGCATGTCGCTACCTCGGCAGGGGCGCAAAAGTGCGTCCGGTTGGGGCTTCAGACGCAGGTGTTCTTCTCAAGGTTGCACCACCCGCCCCGCCGGCATCGGCAGACAGCCGCTAGCGGCCGGCGGATGGCGGTTCGCGGAACCCTAACGGCGCAGGCGCCCTGCTACAGTTTGCCCACTCGCCCGGCCCGGCTCCAGCACGAAGCCGCAAGGCGCAACCTTTTCTGGCAACGGCACGTCCCAAACCACAATGACCTTAGCGGCCGCTCCACAGGCAGACGCGGACATCCACGAGCTGCTGCAGGTCCGGAAGTACCGCGAGGCGTTCGCGCTACTGCTGCCGCGCTATCGGGACAAGGTTTTTCGCTTGACATTCAGTATGTTACGCAACCACGCCATGGCCGAGGACACGACCCAGGACATCTTCATGCGAGTCTGGCGCGCGCTGCCCGGTTACGCCGCGCAGGCGTCGCTGTCGACCTGGATCTACGCGATCTCCCGCAATGCCTGCCTATCGGAGCTGCGCAAGCGACGGCCGACCGTGTCGATGGACGGCGATGAGGACGAATACAACCCGGAAGTTGCGGCGCTGGCTGCGCCGGACCCGGACGATTCCGCTACGGTCAGCGTGACCCAGCTGCTGGACCAGCTGCCCGAGCGTTACCGTCAGGCGGTCACCCTGTTCTATATGGAGGACAAGTCCTACGAGGCGACGGCAGCGAGCCTCGGACTGCCGCTGGGGACGGTCAAAGCCTTGCTTCACCGGGCGCGCAAGCGCCTAATCGAGCTGACACGCGAAGCCGAATCGGCCTAGCGTCAGGTAGTTATTCATGTCCACGACACCAGATCAGCCATTGCGCCACGAGCTTTCAGAGCACCATCTGGAATGGAACGACCGCCTGCAGGACTGGCTGGACGGCGCTCTGGAAGCGGCCGAAGCGCCGGAATTCGAAGCGCATCTGGCGAGTTGCACCATCTGCCAGGAACGGCTCGGCGACTTCGAGCAGCTGGAAACGCAGCTGCGCCAGGCAGCACCGACGCTGGCGCTCGACTCTTCTTTCGACGCGCGGATTTTCTCGCAGATCGAGTCAGTGGATGAAGCAAGGCGCGCCGCGGCCCGGCAGCGCATCGAGCAGGAGCTGCAGGCCAATCTGCACAAGTTGTCGCAGGGCTGGCGCCGGACGCTGGCCTTCGTCATTCCCGGCATTGCCGCGGGCGTCGCCCTGGCCTTTGCATTGACGAGCTATCTCGACGCCTCCGGCCTCACCGGCCGGCTGGTAGCCGAGAGCGCAGGTCAGCTCGGTGCCGGCAGCGCGAGCTGGGTCCATGCAGTTCTTACCACCACGCTCGGCGCAAGCATCGGCGGCCTCATGGCGGGCTGGATGGCGAAATCCGCGGCCTAGGCGCGCACGAGCTGCGTTCCGCCTTGAGCAAATTGCAGATGCTTGAAGTGCCAGGCGGTCGCAGCCGTCCAAGCCACGCCCCGATGCCTTTTTCCAGCATTCCGGTCCTCGCGGGCGACAGCCGCGGGTACCCGGCATAGAATACGCGCCGTTTTTTCTTCGGCAGTCCCCCAACAAGAACCATGGGCGCAAGCGATACCATCGCCGTTGCGGATGCCGCGCACCGGCCAGCCGCAGACCGCAAGCTCGTCATCACCGCGCTCGGCGTCGTCTTCGGCGACATCAGCACCAGTCCGCTGTACGCACTGCGCGAATGCTTCAGTCCGGCACACGGCGTCGCCGTCAACCACGCCAACGTGCTCGGCATGTTGTCGCTCATCCTCTGGTCGCTGCTGCTGGTGATCTCGATCAAGTACGTGACGATCGTGCTGCGCGCCGACAATCGCGGCGAAGGCGGCGTGCTGGCGCTAAGCACGTTGCTGTCGACCGCGAGCCGCAACTGGAAACTGTGGGCGCCGGTGAGCGCCGTCGGTTTGTTCGGCGCGGCGCTGTTCTTCGGCGATGGCTTCATCACGCCGGCGATTTCCGTGTTGAGCGCCATGGAAGGTCTGACGGTCGCCACGCCGCGCCTGGAGCATTTCGTCGTGCCCGGCGCGCTGGTGATTCTCGCGGCCCTGTTCATGGTGCAGAAACGCGGCACCGGTGCGATGGGCCGCATGTTCGGACCGATCACGCTGGTGTGGCTGGTGACGCTGGGATTGCTGGGACTGCGCTGGATCGTGACTGCGCCGGCGGTGCTGCTCGCGATCAATCCGCTGCACGCCGTCAATTTCTTCATCGAGAACGGCTTCGCCGGCTTCGTGGTGCTGGCCTCGGTGTTCCTGGCCATCACCGGCGGTGAGGCGCTGTACGCGGACATGGGTCATTTCGGCCGCTCGCCGATCCGGCGCGGCTGGTTCTGCATCGTGCTGCCGGCACTGGTGCTCAACTACTTCGGCCAGGGCGCGCTGCTGCTGTCGAACCCGGAAGCGATCTCCAATCCCTTCTACCGGCTGGCGCCGGGCTGGCTGCTGCCGTTTCTGATCGTGCTGGCTACATCAGCGACCGTGATCGCGTCGCAAGCTGTGATTTCCGGTGTTTTCTCGGTCACGCGCCAGGCGCTCAACCTCGGCTATCTGCCGCGGCTGCGGATCGAGCACTCCTCGGAATCCGAGATCGGCCAGGTGTACGTGCCGACGGTGAACTGGGTGCTGTTCATCGGCACGGTGGCACTGGTTCTGGGATATCAGTCGTCGAGCGCGCTGGCGGGCGCATACGGCATCGCCATTTCCTCCACCATGCTGATCGACGGCATCCTGGTCATCATGTTGCTGCGGGTCCGTCAGGCACCGCATTACCGGCTCATCACCGCAGCATTGTCATTGATCGTCGCCATCGAATTCGCGTTCTTCCTGTCGAACACGCTCAAGCTCGACGACGGCGGCTGGCTGCCGGTGACCGCGGCAATCCTGGTGTACACGCTGATGAGCACCTGGCAGGAAGGACGGCGCACGCTGAACTGGCTGATCGCCAAGGAACAGATGCCGGTCCACGATTTCCTGGCCATGATCAACAAGGATCCGCCGCACACCGTCGACGGCACGGCGGTCTACCTGGCAAGCGAAGCCGGCGGCATACCGCGCGCGCTGCTGAACAATCTGCGCTTCAACCGCGTGCTGCATCAGCGCAATCTCCTGCTCACCTTCGTGCGGCCGGAAATTCCGTTCGTTACGCCGCAGGAGCGCATCGAAGTGCAGACGATGGCGCCGAACCTGTGCCGCGTGATCGCTCGCTATGGCTTCATGGAAACGCCGAACGTCACAGCGGCGCTGCGCGCGGCCGAAGAAAAGGGCATCGCCTACGAGCCTGAGCAGACGGTGTATGTGGTCGGCCGCGAGAATCCGGTGTTCACCATCGGCTCGGGCATGCCGCTATGGCGCAAGCGCCTGTTCGCCTTCATGGGCCGCAACAGCCAGCTCGCCGCCATCCACTTCGGCGTGCCACCGCACCGGACGCTGGAGGTCAGCAGTCAGGTACGGCTATGACGGTCGCCGGATCGGCGCGGCGTCTGCGTGGGGCTCACGACCGCCGGTTGGCGACGCTTCAACCTTTGTTCATTCGCTGACGGATATCCAGCGTCATCACGCCGGTGCTGATCGAGTCCAGCGCGTGGCGCACTCGATCCAGGTCGCGCTCGATGCGCCGCAGGCGATCGCCCTGTTCGTTCAGCAGCCCGTCCAGGCTGGATTCCAGGCGGCGGGCAAAGAAGATCACGTAAATCAGTACGGCCAGCATGAGCACGAGCGTGATGATATTGAGGGTCATCACCCACATCGTTCCAATCCCCTCGATCGATTCATTGAGCGCGCTGTTTGAACTCCTTCGCGCAACGCAGCGCGAGGTTATAGGCATGAGCATCGCGCTGCAGTCCCTCACAGCGCGGATGCGACACCGTTCACAGAAACACGGGATCGTTATGTCGCGGCGATATCGCCCGGCAGGAGCGAGTTGAAGCTTCGCAGCCTGCACGCTGCGCTAAGAGAATGTGGGCCGCCGCGAGCGCTGCGGCCCACATTGGCTCAAGGCGGCCCGAGCACCACTTCCATGTCTTCCGGCGCCGGCAATCCCGAGCGGGTCTGGATGAGACCGGCCTGATCGCGGAACAGGATGCCTGGAGTGCCCTGGAATCCCAGCTCCGACATCAAGCGCTCATTCGCATCCAGGCGATCGCGCACTTCTCTCGAAATGACGGGCAAGCCCTGGATACCGCCCTGATCGAAACGCTGCTCGTTCTGTGTCAACGCCTCGGAGGGAGACTTTGCCATCAGAATCGCCGCAGCCTTGTTCGCGCTGTCCTCGCGGATGACGCCCACGAGAACATGCCTGAGCTGGACCTTGCCGGACTGGACCCAGCGTCGCGACGCCTGCCAGAAGCGATGACAGTACGGGCAATTCGGATCGCCGAATGTGTAGACCACGCGCGGCGCATTGGCATTGCCGTCGGCCACCCAGTGGCTCTCCTCCAGCTGCGCCCAGATGCGCTTGGACATGGGCTCGACGACCAGACGCTGCAACGCCGGCGCACTGACGTCGGCGCCCTTCTCGTCCACCAGCGTGCCCACGATGGCGTGGGCGCCGTCCGGCGTGACGTACACCGCTATCGGACGCTGGCCAGCAACTCCTGCGAAGCCGCGCAGCCCGCCCGGCGCCTCGAACTCGCCCGCTATTTCCAGGCCCTGTTGTTCGATCGCCTTGATGACGGCCGGCTTGTCGGCAGCAGCCTGGTCCGGCGGTTGTGCCGCCGGCGGTTGCGCTGCCTGGCCGCAGGCGCTCACGGCCAGCGCCAGGGTCAGCGTGGCCATCAGGGAAGTAGGGCTTGGCATTCGAATCATCTCCTTCAAGGTCGGCCGGCATCGATCGTGAACCGGCGCAGCTTGTGCGCCAGGCCAGCCCGGGTGAGCTCGCCGACGTGAGTATCGACCATGCGGCCCTGGCGATCGAAAAATAATGTCGTCGGCAGGCCGCGCGCACCGGTGGCCTGCGAAACCGACGAGAACGGATCGAGCATGACATTGCGCAGTTGCAGCGAGCCATTGTCCAGATAGCGACGGATATCCGCCGCGCTTTCACCTTGGTTGACGAAGACGAACGTCACTTCCGGGTGGGCGCGCTGCGCTTGTGCGAGTACCGGCATTTCGCGACGGCAAGGCGGACACCACGTCGCCCAGAGATTCACGACGATGGGCTGGTCGCTCAATGCCGACAGCTGCACGGATCCGCCTTCGAGGCGGGTCAGTGGCGTCTGCGGCAGCTGGATGTAGGCTCGCTCGATGAGTGCGATCGAGCCCGCCAGTACCGCCCACGTCGCAAGGCCTGCAGTGGTGCCATACGCGAGCGAACGACGCCGGATGACGTCCCGCCGGGTCACCCAGACGCCGAACGCCAGCGCGGCGAGCACTCCCGCCCAGACGGAATAGCCGCCGTCGCCGGGACGCAGGATCGACCAGGGATCTGCCCGGTAGAGCGGCAGCCACTGCAGCACGAAGACAACACGTCCGACGATCAACCCGACCAGCAGCATGTCGATGAACATCGACATCACGCGTACGGGCGGTTGTCCCGGCGCACGCGCCACTACTCGCCCTACGATCGCCGCCACCACGATTGAGACGATCAGGAGCACCAGCGGCATCGGCACCGGCCCGAGACTCAGCATGTCGCTACTACTTGGTTTCGGCCGCAAGGGCGCGCGGCAGATGAAGCCGTACGTCTACGCCGTAGGTATCGCCGCAGGACAGAGCTACTCACTCAGCTTCCAGTCTCGGCCCTGCTTCAGTGAACGCGTGCGCCAGCCCGACGAAGGCCGGTAGCGCGGAATGAATGACATACACGGGCACAGCGGCGAGGTATTCGGCGTAACGCCCCTTGTCCTCGAAACGATCGCGGAAATGCGATTTATCGAACAGTCGGCCGAGCTGCGGCACCACGCCGCCGCCGATGTACAGGCCGCCGACGGCGCCGAGCGTGAGCACCAGATTGCCGGCCATCGTTCCCAGCAGCGCGCAGAACATGCTCACCGTTTCCATGCAGACGCGGCATGAGCCCTCGTCGGCGCGACGAGTGATCTCGCGCGGCGTCAACTGGTCCGGCACCTTTCTTTCCAGAGCACACAAGGCATCGTAGAGATTGACCAGACCCGGCCCCGACAGCACGCGTTCGGCGGAGACGTGCGAGAAGCGCTGATGCAGTTCCTTGAGCACCGCCATTTCACGCTCGTTCATCACCGCCAGCGTCGAATGACCACCCTCGCCTTGCAACGCGATCCATTGGTTTTCCGCGGGAATCAGGCCTGATACGCCGAGACCGGTTCCCGGCCCGATCAGCGCGATCGGCGCATTGGGCACCGGTCGGCCACCGCCGACCGCGACCAGCTCATCGGCGGGAAGGTGCCGCAGGGCAAGCGCCAGCGCCGTGAAGTCATTGAGAAAGATCAGGCGCCTCAGACGCAGTTGTTCGCGCACGCGTGCGGCAGAGAACTGCCACGGGTGATTCGTCATGCGAATGACATCGCCGGTGATCGGACCGGCAATGGCCATCGCGGCTTGCCTGGGCCGATGATGGCCGCTGTCCGCGCCGGCCTGCTTCAGATAGTGCTCGACAGCGCTGACCAGATCCGGAAAGTCCGCGCAAGCCAGCACCTGCTCGCTGAGGGGTTCGTCCCCTTCCAGTAGCGCGAAACGCGCGTTCGTACCGCCGATATCCGCGATCAGCCGCGGAGCATCGTCATGGCGACCAGTAGACATCGATTGGCACCTCCTTCTGGTGAAGGACGGCCCGCACCGGCAGTTCCGCGGCGGACCCCGGCATGCGCGCGCGCTGATATACCTGCCACTTCGACTCGCCTTCGATGTGCAGGATGATGCGACGCGCATCCAGCAGCGCCGATAGATTGAGGCTGACCCGCGCATGCGGCGCCGTCAAAGCATTTACCGCTACGCAGCCCGGCGTCGTCGTCGCATCCAGCGCCCGCGCCAGGGACAACGATCCCGGAAACAGCGAAGCGGTGTGTCCGTCATCGCCCATTCCCAGCAGCACCACGTCGAACGGCCGCGGCACTCTGCTCAACGCACGCCACGCCCAATCCGCTCCCGCCTCGGGTGTCGGCGCCGGATTCTTCAATCCCACGAAGCGGGCTTCAGCTGCATGACCGACCAGCAACTGCTCACGCACCATGCGCTCGTTGCTGGCATCGGCCGTGGGTTCCACCCAGCGCTCGTCAGCCAGCGTGATCCAGATCTTGCGCCAGTCCAGCGGCTCGGTACTCAGCTGCTGGAACAGCTTGAGCGGTGTGCGCCCGCCCGAAACCACCAGGCTGGCCATGCGCCGCACGCCCACGGCTTCCTCGAGATCGACCTTGATTTCGCCGGACAGCGCGTGTGCCAGGGCGACCGGGTCGGGAAAGCGGTGTTCGTGCACCCAGCGGGACGGCATGGAGGATAGGCGAGGTAGTGACTCGTCGGATACGACCTGTGCCGGAGCTTACGACATTCACCGGCGGTGCGCCCAGCGAGGCACACCCGTCGTTTTGTCCTTATTCACCCTCGCATTGCGCTATGTCTGCCGTGACATCGAGCGTGCGAATCGCCCCGGCGCGAGGGCGTGGCAGCCGGTACGTCGCGTCGACTACAGCTCGTTTCTCCAAGCGAAGCCGTCGCGCCCGATCAGCGCACTGGCGGCAGCTGGACCCCAGCTGCCGGCGGTATAGGCTTTCGGGACTTCGTCGTACTGCAGCCAGGCTTCGCGGATCGGATCGATCCAGCGCCACGCAGCGTCCAGCTCGTCGCGGCGCATGAACAAGGTGAGATTGCCCTTGATCACGTCGGTGAGCAGCCGCTCGTAGGCGTCGAGCATGCGCGTATTGAAGGTCTCGCTGAAATCCAGCCCCAGGCTCACCGGCTTGAGCCGCATGCCTTCGCCGGGACTCTTCGCCAGCACCGTGAGCGTGATGTTTTCATCCGGTTGCAGCTGGATGACCAGACGATTGAGCGCATGTGCGGTGTCCGGACGCTCGTAGATCGAATGTGGCACATCCTCGAACGTGATCGCGATCTCCGACAATCGCTCCTGCAGCCGCTTGCCAGTGCGCAGATAGAAAGGCACGCCGGCCCAGCGCCAGGAATCGATCTCCGCCTTGAGCGCGACGAAGGTCTCGGTGGTGCTCGAGGGCGGCACGTCCTTCTCGCTCAGATAGCCGACCACCGGCGCGCCGTTCGAAGCGCCGGCCTTGTACTGTCCGCGCACCGTCTTCGACAGCACATCGCGGCCGTACAGGGGCCGCAACGCGTGCAGCACCTTCAGTTTCTCGTCACGCATCGCATCCGGATCGCCGGTCGCAGGCGGCTCCATGGCAATGATGCACAACAGCTGCAGCAAGTGGTTCTGCACCATGTCGCGCAGCGCACCGGTCTGATCGTAGAACTGTGCGCGGCGCTCGACGCCGATGTCCTCGGCCACCGTGATCTGCACGTGACGAATGCGCCCGCGCCTCCACAGCGGCTCGAACAGCATGTTGCCGAAGCGCAGCGCCAGCAGGTTCTGCACCGTCTCCTTGCCGAGATAGTGATCGATGCGAAAGATCTGCTTCTCAGAGAAGATCGCTCCGACGCGCTCGTTGATTAGCGCCGACGACGCCCGATCCTCGCCGAGTGGCTTTTCCAGCACCACGCGTGCGTTCGGCGTCACCAGCGAATGGCGCGCCAGTCCCTCGCAGATCGGAGCGAACAGGTCGGGCCCGGTGGAGAGGAAGAAGGCGCGGACATTGGCCTCGCGTCCTTTCAGCACCTCGCCCAGCGCTGCGAAATCACCATCGGCATTGGCGTCGACCTTGTGGTAGTCGAGCTGCTTGGCGAACTGCGTCCAGCGCGCCTCGTCGAAATCCTTGCCCAGGTGCGAACGGCAGGTGGCCTCCACTTGGGCGACATATTCGCCCTGGCTCATATCGCTGCGCGCGGCGCCGATGATGCGTGAATCGGCTGTCAGCTGACCTGCGAGCAGCCGCCGGTAAAGCGCCGGCAACAGCTTGCGCAAGGCCAGATCCCCGGTGCCGCCGAAAAGAACCAGATCGAAAGTCGGAAGAGACTGCATGAGCTACCTGCGATCGAAGGCTGTCAGCGTCGCGAACCGTGCATGACCGGCCCGGACACCTGGAAAGAGATTCCCATCCTCTGCGACCCGCCCGCGGTTGGCACGAGCAGTGCAGGTTTGCTTAAGTTACAGCCGCCGATATCCGCTCGCAAACTGCGCAGCACGGTTGCCGCTATTGCATCGATTCGGCTGATGCGCCGATCGTCTGTACCGATTGCGAGCCGTCGCGACATCGACGTGCAACTTCCTCCGCACCTGAGCCGTTTCAGTGCGCGGACTGATATTCCGGATCATGGAATGTTGCGACGTTCGCAACTCCGCGTCGACGCAATCTGGCCGATGCGATGATCCGGGTGAGTCTCTACAATGCCGATGAACTTGTCGTCTCAACGGAGTACCGGGTCTTGAGTGCCGCAGCGCCTTTGCAAGAACGCGTCCGCGCCGTCACCGAACGGATTCGTCAACGTAGCGCCGGCAAGCGCGCCGAATACTTGGCGCGCATGGCGCAGGCCCGTGCTCAGGGCACCGAACGATCCTCGCTTTCCTGCACCAATCTCGCTCACGGCTTCGCCGCAGCCGAATCCGGCGACAAGCAGACGCTCAAACAGATGCGCTGGCCGAACCTGGCCATCGTCTCCTCGTACAACGACATGCTGTCAGCACACCAACCCCTGGAGCGCTTTCCGGCACTGATCAAACTGGCCGCGCGCGAGGTCGGCGCAGTGGCGCAGTTCGCTGGCGGCGTGCCCGCCATGTGCGATGGTGTGACGCAGGGTCAACCGGGCATGGAGCTGTCGCTGTTCAGCCGCGATGTCATCGCCATGGCGACGGCAGTGGCGCTGTCGCACAACATGTTCGATGCGACGCTGTGCCTGGGCGTGTGCGACAAGATCGTGCCCGGAATGCTGATGGGAGCGCTGACCTTCGGCCAGCTGCCGACGATTTTCGTACCGGGCGGCCCGATGCCATCGGGAGTACCCAACAAGGAAAAGGCGCACATCCGGCAGTTGTTCGCGGAAGGAAAGGTCGGACGCGATGCGCTGCTGGAATCCGAAGCGCAGAGCTATCACGCGCCGGGCACTTGCACCTTCTATGGCACGGCCAACAGCAACCAGATGCTGATGGAGGTCATGGGCCTGCATCTGCCGGGGGCCGCATTTGTTCCTCCCAACACGCCACTGCGCGACGCGTTGACCAGCGCTGCCGCCAGGCGCGCCGCCCGGATCACGGCGCTGGGCGACAGCTATCTGCCGCTGGCAAACACGCTCGATGAGCGTGTCATCGTGAATGGCATCGTCGGGCTGCTCGCAACCGGCGGCTCGACCAATCACACCATCCACCTGGTCGCGATCGCGCACACCGCGGGAATCACGATCAACTGGGACGATTTCAGCGATCTGTCAGAAGTCGTGCCGCTGCTGGCGCGCATCTACCCCAACGGCAGCGCGGACGTGAACCACTTTCACGCGGCCGGCGGCATGGGTTTCCTGATTCGCGAGCTGCTATCGGCAGGCCTGCTGCATGCGGATACGACGACTGTCATGGGTGGTGGCCTGGACGCTTATGCGCAAGAGCCGTGGTTATCGCCAGAAGGCCTGGCTTGGCGCGACGCGCCTGCTGCAAGCGGCGATAAAGATGTGCTGCGTCCGGTCAGCGATCCCTTCGGCACGGACGGCGGGCTGAAGCTCCTGAAGGGCAATCTCGGCCGCGCCGTCATCAAGACTTCCGCCGTTCAGCCGCAGCACCGCGTGGTCGAAGCGCCGGCCGTGATATTCGACGACCAGCAACGAGTCATCGAGGCATTCCGTGCGGGCGCGCTGAACCGTGATTGCGTCGTCGTGGTTCGTTACCAGGGCCCGCGCGCCAACGGCATGCCGGAACTGCACCAGCTCACGCCGGCGCTGACTTCGCTGCAGAACAAGGGCTTCAAGGTCGCACTGGTAACGGACGGCAGAATGTCCGGCGCTTCCGGGGCCGTGCCGGCCGCGATTCATCTCACGCCGGAATGCCTCAGCGGCGGTCCGCTGGGGAAGATCGAGAACGGCGACGTGATCACCCTGGACAGTTACACCGGCGTTCTCGAAGCGCAGGTCGCCGATACCGTGCTTCGCCAGCGAACCGCGCCCGCTCCTGATCTCTCCCGCAATACGACTGGCGTCGGGAGGGAGCTGTTTGCGTCCTTCCGCGCCGCTGCGGGCGATGCGGAAGCTGGCGCGATGGGAAGCATGTAGCCTTCGATATCCACCTCAGCGATAGCCACCATGTCCATCCGCACTCTTCTGGCGCTCGCGCCCGTCATCCCGGTCCTCACCATCGAGAAAATCGAGCATGCCGTGCCGCTGGCACGAGCCTTGGCTGCCGGTGGATTGCGCGTGCTCGAAGTGACGTTGCGCACACCGGCCGGCCTGCCGGCGGTTGAAGCAATGCGCAAAGCGGTGCCTGATGCGGTGGTCGGTGTCGGCACTCTCACTCACGCCGCGGATTTCGTCGCATCAGCCAATGCAGGCGCACAATTCGGCGTGAGCCCGGGACTCACCGAGGAACTTGCGCAAGCGGCGCGGACGGTGGCATTTCCCCTGTTGCCCGGCATCATGACGCCGAGCGAGCTCATCGCCGGGCTCGGCTGGGGCTTCACGACGTTCAAACTGTTTCCCGCGCAGCAGGCCGGTGGCATCGACATGCTCAAAGCCCTGGCTGGGCCTTTCCCGGACGTGGTGTTCTGTCCGACCGGTGGCATCACACGCGCCACCGCACCGGATTTTCTGAGCCTGCCGAATGTCGCCTGCGTCGGCGGCTCCTGGGTTGCACCGGCCGACAAGGTGCGTGCTGGCGACTGGCACGCGATCGAAGATCTGGCGCGCAATGCGGCGGCGCTTGCACATCCCGGGTAATACTCAACTACCGATATAGGGTCGATTGTTGGCTGCTGCACATGGCGTTCAACGCCCGTGCGAGCAAAGCAGCTGGCGAGTCCAGCACGCGAGAACCGGTCGATCAGCCGTTCGCGAGTTTGGATTGAGACGGTGAATCTTCGATCAGCTCGAGCTGCAGAGAGCCATCGAACTGAGGTGCGGACGGCGCGACATCCGACGCGCTTGCAGAAGCCTGCGGCGCCGGCTCTTGCAGTATCTCGGGTGCAAGCAGGTCGTCCATTTCCTCGGCCACGCCGCGGGCACGTTCGGCCATCGGCGAGCCGCCGGAGGAGCCCGAACTCGCCAGGCTCGATTCGAAATATTCCAGCACGTCACCTTCGCTTGCCGGTGAGGCAGGTGCAACCGGCGGTGGCGGCTCCGGTTCGGGTTTGCGTTGGTATTCGAACGTCGCTGCCGGCACCTGCGACTCCAGCGAGTCCGGATCGGACAGATCGTGCATCGAAACCGCATCTGCGGCGCGCGCCTTCTTCTTGTCCTTCGATACGAACTGCTCGGACGAGCTTTCGGGAATCGCGGCGTCGATGTCGGGTGCCGGCACCTCTTCGACCGCCTGCACCTGGCGACCCACGAGATCGAAATACAGCTGCAGATACTTCTGCAACGAGCGCACTTGGACGAAGTGAGTCAGCGCGTGTTTGCGAGCACCGTGCGTCATGAAAGTGCGCCGCTCCTGCGGCAACTGCATCACCCGCGTGATTCCGCGAACGAAGGCCTGGGGACTGCCCGGCTCGATGGCAACGCCGAACTGCCCGATCACTTCGCCCTGTGCTCCCATGCCCGTGGCTACGCACGGAATGCCGCACAGCATGGCCATCACCAGCGTCATGCGCGCACTGTCCGTCAGCGAGCTCGAGCAGGCGATGTCGCAGGCGTTGAAGAACGAGGCTGTGTCCGACCAGTCGCCGAGCAGATGGATGCGTGTGCCGAGACTGCCGCCGCCGACCAGCGCCATCAACGGCCCATTGCCCTTCTGTACGCCATGCCCGGCGAGCAGAACGCACAGCTTCGGCTGGGTCTTGATGAGCTCGCCCAGCCCTTTGATCAGGGTGGCGTGGTCGTGCTCGGGCTGAAACGGCGCAATCATGCCGACGATGACGGCATCCGACCCGAGCCCGAGCTGCTCACGCACCTTGCGGCGCACCGCCGCGTCCGGCTTGAACCGCATCGGGTCCACTCCCGGCGGCACCACCAGGTGCCCGCCTTCCGGGTAACCGGCGCGCCGATGCAACGAAGCCGCAGCTTCCGAGGTGAACACCACGCGATCGGGCTTGATCGAGAACCTGGCCGTCAGCTTGAGCTTCTGCCGGTCGAGCAGACCGGCGTTCTTCGGCAGCGGTGCGGTGTCCGCGATGCTCCAGACGACTTTGGGTTTCCAGTCGCAGCGCGAACGCAGCAGCAATGCCGCCAGCTGCGCCGTGTGTCCCCATGCCTGCACGACGTCGGGGCGAAAAGCCCTGGCGATATCGAGCAGCTCTTTGGCCGCGCTCCAGGAGAAGCGACGCCTGGACAGCGCGATATCGTGTACCGGGATGCCGCTCTGGCGCAGTACCGTACCCGCAGCGAAGCCCGGCGCCATCGACACCACCTGCGCCTTGATGCGCTGCTTCGGCATCTTGGTCAGCAGTGGCATGAACAGGGACTGCTGCATCGGGCCGCTCACGCCACCGGAGCTCACGAGATGCAGCACGCGCAGTTGTCGAACGTTTCCTTCGGACACGATCAGCCATTCACGAACCTGCAATGAGGAAAATCCTAGCAGCGTTCGATGCGGCCACGGGGCCAAGCGGCGTGAACTGTTAAGGCGGCCACAGTTCGCGCCTGACAAGAATTGGCAGGTCGCGAAACAGTTCACAGGAAAACAGGGAAATTGCGGCAGGAAAACCGCCCGCAGACGCCGACGTCACAGCGCTGCGCCTTGCCGCAACATCGAGCCTCGCGGCGAATCGGCCGAGCGGTGGCGCAAGCGCGGCCACCGAAACCGCCTCACTATGCTCGCGGCTCCGCGGCCTGCGCCGACCCGTGGCTCGTAACGCCGCCAATCAGGATCAGGCGCATCGCCTCTTCCACCGACAGATCGGTCTCCTGCAATTCCGACTTGTGCAGGTACAGCGTGTAGCCGCCGATCTGGTAGCTCATCGGAAAGTACACCGCGACGATGTCCTCGGCCTCCGCGCCGAGCAGGCGCTCGTTGATCTGCTCCTCGGTGACGAAGCCGATAAGGCGCGCCCCGGCGAATTTCCAGATCACGACGCGCTTCAGATCGCGGCCTCTGCCGCCAGCCGGCAGAAAGCGCGTGAAATCCTTGAACGCGCCGAAAATGGTCTTGACGATGGGAATCCGCTGCAACAGGGATTCGCCGAAGCGGAACAGGCGCCGCACCACGTATGCGTCGACCAGCACACCGACGATCAGAATGAAAACGAACGCGACCACCAGGCCGAGCCCCGGCCAGTAGTGCCCGCTCGGCACGACCACGCGCAGTGGCCCACTCAGCATCGACTCGGCGGTCTTGGCGAGCCAGTACACGAGATAGACGGTCATTCCGACCGGCAGCACCGCTGCCAGGCCCTTGAGAAAGGTGTTCCAGAGTCGACGCATGATGTCCCGCCGCTACCTGAGCGCTCGCCAGAAAAAGCCGGCGCAGAGTATGCGACCAGCGGGCGCGGAAGAAAAACCTCCCTCGCGCTTCAGGCTGTTAAGATGCCGCGATCTTCCTGCTGGTGCCGTCGTTCCTGCCGCTTTCGTCGATGCCACACAAACTCGCCGCTCCCCTGCGTGGGCTGGCCGCCCTCGCCGCAGTTCTTCTGATCTCCATCGCCCAGGCGCGCGAAGCACAGCCGTTGCCGCCTTCCATTGCCAAGGCCATGAGCCAGGCGGGCGTACCGCAGAGCCACGTCAGCATCCACGTGCGCGATGCCAGCACGGACGAAACCATCATCGACCTCAACGGCGAGCAGCCGCGCAGCCCCGCCTCCACCATCAAGGTCCTCACGACGTACGCGGCCCTCGATCTGCTGGGGCCTTCGTACACCTGGAAGACGCGCGCCTATCGCCACGGCCGGCTCGCAAACGGCGTGTTGGCCGGCGACCTGGTGCTGGTCGGAGGCGGCGACCCTTACATGACCAGCGAGCGCTGGTGGAGCTTCGTGCAGAACCTGCGCGAGCTGGGGCTGGCCAAGATCAACGGCGACATCATCATCGACAATTCGTACTTCGCGCCCATCGACGGCTCGCGCGGCGACTTCGATGACAAGCCCTGGCGCACCTACAACGTGATCCCGGACGCGCTGATGGTGAATTTCCAGACTTCGCGCTTCACGCTGAGCGTCAGTCCACAGCGCACGCGGCCGCAGATCGTCGCCAACCCACTACCTGCGAACCTGACGATCAAGAATCAGGTGCGGGTGAGCTCGGGCAAATGCGGCGGCTCCAGCGTGACCTTCAACCTGCCGCAGGATGACGATCCTTCGACGCTGATCGTCGGCGGCGTGCTGCCCGCCGCCTGCGGCAGCTACTCGATCACCCGCGCCATCATGACGGCACCCGGCTACGCCTACGGCACGTTCCGCACGCTGTGGACTGAATCGGGCGGCGCGATCGACGGCGCGTTGCGCGTGGGCGCACTGCCGGCCGAGTCGAATCTGGTCTACGCCTACGATTCGCTGCCGCTGTCGGAAGTCATCCGCCTGGTGAACAAGTTCTCGAACAACGTCATGGCGCGCCATCTGTTGTTGACGCTGGGCGCCGAGAAAGTCGGAACGCCGGCGACCACGCAGAAAGGTCGCGAGGCGATTCACCAATGGCTCGCCAGTCGCCATATCGAGATACCGGGATTCGTGCTGGACAACGGTTCGGGACTGTCGCGCGAGGAGAGAGTTACGGTGCGCGGCCTCGCCGACGTGCTCGATCTCGCCTGGCACAGCCCGTTCATGCCCGAGTTCGCCGCATCGCTGCCGCTGTCCGCCACCGACGGCACGCTGCGCAATCGCTTTCGCGCCGCCGGAATGCAGGGACGCCTGCGCCTGAAGACCGGGCGCATCGACAACGTCAGCGGCCTGGCCGGCTTCGTCAATGCTGCCTCCGGCAAAACCTACATCGTGGCCATCCTCGTGAACCATCCCGGCGCGCACAACGGTGCCGGCGAAGCAGTCCAATCCGAACTGATTCGTTGGGTGTTCGGACAATAGCGGCGGCGCGTCAGCGCGCGCTGTACCGACGCCGACGCGCTATGGCTGTCCAGCGCCTGGCGCTTCTGACGATCAGTCAGCCTGCGCTGCGACGGCGGCAGCCGCGCAGCGCGGGCAGATGCAGGATTCGTTGCGCTGGGATTCGGGCACACGCGCCAGCAAGGCCGGATCGAATTTGACGTCCCGGCACCAGCAGGGCGTTTCGAGCGAGCCGGACTTCGCCGGCGCGCATTGATTCGCTCCACCGCACAGCGGGCAGACATTGTTCGGTTTGGCTGGCACGGCGATTCCTGCTGCTGCGAAAGACAGAATCTTCAGGCAGCAGCGTCGCCGTGGGCAAGCCGTACCGGCATACGCCGCGCTCCCCATGTGCCCGGTGCGCCGTCGAAGACTCCGGCGATCTGCGTGCCGCAACTTATGCAGCGGCCACCAGCATCGGCTTTCCATTCGCCGAGCTCGTACCAGTCTCGCTCCATCACCCGTGTGCCGCAGCCCGGGCAGTAGGTACTCGATCCTTCCGTGTCGTGAACGTTGCCCGTGTAGACGTAGCGCAGCCCGTTCTTGATTGCGATTTCACGCGCACGCGTCAGCGTCGATGCCGGCGTGCGCGGCTTATCGAGCATCTTCCAGTCCGGATGAAACGCGGTGAAATGCAGCGGAATATCCGGCCCAAGCTTGTCCATGACCCACTGCGTGAGCGCGTCCAGCTCTGCATCCGAATCGTTCTCGTCGGGGATCAGCAGCGTGGTGATCTCGAACCAGACCTTCGTTTCATGGCGCAGGTACTGCAGCGTTTCGAGCACCGGCGCCAGCTCGCCTCCGCAGATCTTGCGATAGAAGCGCTCGCTGAAGCCTTTGAGGTCGACATTGGCCGCATCCATGTGTCGGTAGAACTCGACTCGCGGCTCGCGGCACATGTAACCCGCCGTTACCGCCACGCTTTTGATGCCGCGCTCGCGGCACGCATCGGCCACATCCATGGCGTATTCCATGAAAATCACCGGATCATTGTAGGTGTACGCGAGGCTGGCGCAGCCCAGGCGCTGCGCGGCTTCGGCCAGCATCTGCGGCGTCGCGCGATCGGCGAGCGTGTCCATCTCGCGCGACTTGCTCATGTCCCAGTTCTGGCAGAACTTGCAGGCCAGATTGCAGCCGGCGGTGCCGAAGGACAGCACGGAGGTCCCCGGCAGAAAATGGTTCAGCGGCTTCTTCTCGATCGGATCGACGCAGAAGCCGCTGGACCGGCCATAGGTGTAGAGCTTGACCTCGCCGGCTTCGACACCACGCACGAAGCACAAGCCGCGCTGGCCTTCGTGCATCCGGCAGGCGCGCGGACAGACGTCGCACTGAACTTTGCCGTCATCGAGTTTGTGCCAGTAGCGAGTGGAATGAGATTCGGTCATCGCGCAGATCCCGGCATCCCTGTCTGGCCATTGGCCGCGAACTGTCCTATACATAGGCGATCATGCGCCCCGAGATCGAAAAGGCAAGCGTGCGCCCGGCCGCTGTCGCGGGCCTGTTTTATCCCAGCGATCCAGAGCAGCTGCGCGATGTTGTGGCGCAGTATCTGACAGATGCGCCAGTGAACAACCTACGCAGCACGCCGAAGGCGCTGATCGTGCCGCACGCCGGTTACGTCTACTCGGGTCCCGTAGCCGCCGCGGCGTACGCACGCATCGCCGATCGTCGCAATGAGATCCGGCGCGTGGTGCTCCTCGGCCCGAGTCATCGGGTGTATCTGCAAGGCATCGCGCTGCCGCGCTCCGATGCCTTCCGGACGCCGCTCGGCACGCTGGAAATCGATCCCGACGGCAAGGCGCTGTTGCTGCAAGGTGCGGATATCGTCTGGAGCGATACGCCGCACGCGCAGGAACACTGCCTCGAAGTGCAGCTGCCTTTCCTGCAGATGATCCTCGAAGAATTCACGGTACTGCCGCTGGTCGTCGGCTCAGCCTCACCGCAGCAGGTTGCCACTGTACTGACTCCTTTCTGGAACGATGAGCAGACGCTGGTGCTGATCAGCTCGGATCTCAGCCACTATCACGACTACCAGCGCGCGCAGGCCATCGATCGCGCCACCAGCGAAGCGATTCTGCGCCTAAGCACCTCGTTGTCCGGCGAACAAGCTTGCGGCGCAGCCTGCATCAACGGGCTTCTGTATCTCTGCCGGGAACGCGGCCTCGACGTAAACGAGATCGCGCGCATGAATTCAGGCGACACCGCCGGTGACCGGCAACGCGTGGTCGGCTACGGCGCATTCGCCGTCGAGCAGCGGGAACACTGACGCATGTCATTCGATGCGACTCACCGCCGTCAGCTGCTCACGCTGGCGCGACAATCGATTCAGCTGGGTCTCTCGGAAGGCCAGTTCTCGCCCTATCCCCGGCCCGAGCTGCCGGCCCACTTCAGCTTGCCACGCTCGACCTTCGTGACGCTGCGCATCGAAGGCAACTTGCGCGGCTGTTGCGGATCGATCGAGACGCAGCGTCCGCTGACCGAAGATCTCTGGCGCAATGCCTGGGCCTCGGCTTTCTCGGATCCGCGCTTCCCGGCGCTGACCCTGGACGAATATCCGGCGGTCGATCTGCATATTTCGGTGCTTACCGAGCTCGAACCGCTGCCGGTGGAATCGGAGGCGGAGCTGCTGCAAGCCTTGCGGCCAGGCATCGACGGCCTGCTGCTGCGCCTGCACGACTCGCAGGTCACGTTCCTGCCGACGGTCTGGCAGCAATTGCCGGCACCCACCGAATTCGTGCGGCACCTGAAGCTGAAGGCCGGCTGGCCCTCCGGGTTCTGGTCGCCGCAGATCCGCAGCTACCGCTACGCGACCGAAAGTTTCGGCGAGCGCGCCTGATCAGGCGCCGAACGCCAGCAGTGCCTCGATCACGCTGCCGGCAGACGCCGGATTCTGGTCCAGCCGCTCGCGCAACTCATGCAGCCTTCTTTCGATCTGGAACAATGTCGTCAGGCGTGCGACATCCGCGGCTGCGGGTGGAATACAGCCGGAATCTCCGACACCGCGAACATAGCCTTTCAGCAAGGCGTCACTCGCTTCCACCAGCCATGCGGCGAGCGCCGGCTCGATGCGGTCGCGCAGATCGGTATGGGCGCCGAGCGCACGCTCGAGTGCAGTGGCTCGTGCATTGTCGAGCGAGCACAACAGGCTCGCGACATCGCGCAAAGGCGAATCCTTGCGACGACGCTCGGCCATGGGCAGCGACGGATCGCCGTCGAAATCCGTGACCAGGAAGTCGTCTTCCTCCAGCAGGATCTTTTGTAGCTGCAGGTTGCCGTGATGGCGGATCTTCATGGCGTCGATCGGCCCGGCCGCCAGCTGCCGCACCCGTTCGGCCAGGCGACCCTGCGAGTCCTGCAACCGGCGCGCCAATGCCTGCAATGATTCCGGCCACTGCGCCATCTGCGTCTGCATCGTGGCGCAAACCTGCTCCAGCCGCTGCGCGATGGCGGTCGCCTGCTGTTCCAGATCCGCCGCAGTCATGCGTTCGGCAGCGAAAGCGGGAGCGGCACTGCCCGACAGCGCCGCATGAAGCTCTCCGACACAACGACCCAGCGCCTGAATGCGCGCGTCGAACAATTCGTGCGGCGACTTCGGGCTGGCCGCTGCGTCGGCCGACAATCCGGTGATGAACCGGTCCAGGTGATTCAGGGTGAAGGTCCAGGCATCGCCCTGGTTGCCGACGAAATCGAACACCGCGGCGAGCACGATGTGCGACGCATCGTTCAGCTCGCAGCTCACCGTGCCGCCGAGCGTCGGCACGTGCATGAAACGCTGCTGCGTCAGGAAGCTGGTCATTTCCACGTCCGGATTGGTACCCGTCTCGGCCCGCCGATACGCCTTGAGGAACACGCTTTCACCGAGCACTACCGCGGTCTTGGACGGCTGCCCGCTGAAGTGGCGGACCGGTTCGAGCTGCGCCGTGTCGAGGCGCGACCAGGCCGGTGTGCGCTCGAACCGCAGTGCACCGCCGCCGAAATCCAGCTGTTCCCCCGCATCGACCGAGCGGATGATGTTGGCGCAGAAATTGGGATCGGCAAACGCATCCACCAGCACACCGACCCGCGCGTGCTCGCGCACCCGCGCAAGCGTCCATTCGGCAGTCCGCAGCACTTCGCTGTCGGCCATGTCGTCCCACACCAGTGTCAACGGCAGTGCGTAGCGTCGATGCCCCTCGGGACCCAATACATAAGTGAACGCCAGCAGCGTCTCGCCCTGGCCATCGGACCACAGGATACGCTCGCCCAGATGCACCTTCTCGCCGGCCTCGGTGCTCAACCAGCCACGCAGCCACGCGAACTCGATCAGCACCTCCTGCTCCAGCTGCTGCTGGGTGCGGCGGATGACGCTGCGGGCTGCCACGCTCTGGTCGATGCCGAGCAGCGACTTCAAACCATCGGTGAGCACAAGAACCGGCAGCTCGGAAGCCGGCAGGCGCTCGACGTGCCAGGCGGGTGGCTGCTCGGTCTCGCTCAGCAGCAGCCAGAAGAAGCCATGTGCCGGCAGTGTCAGGAAATAAGGCAGCTCACCCACCGGCGGAAAGGCATTGCGCCCGGACAACTCGACCGGCACGCGGCCCTTGTAGCGAGACAGGTCCAGCTCGACCGCCTGCGCCGTCTGCGACAGGTTGGCAACGCACAGCACGACTTCGTCGTCGCAAGTGCGCAGGTAGGCGATGATCTTGCGGTTCTGCGGCCGCACGAACTCCAGCGTGCCGCGACCGAAGCATCGATGCTGCCGGCGCACCGTGAGCATGCGGCGCGTCCAGTTCAGCAGCGAGGACGGATCGCGGCTTTGCGCTTCGACGTTCACGGCTTGGTAGCCGTAGATCGGATCCATGATCAACGGCAGATACAGACGCTGCGGATCGGCGCGCGAGAAGCCGGCGTTGCGATCGATGCTCCACTGCATCGGCGTACGCACCCCATTGCGGTCGCCGATGTAGATGTTGTCGCCCATGCCGATCTCATCGCCGTAGTAGATGATGGGCGAACCCGGCATCGACAGCAGCAGGCTGTTCATCAGCTTGATGCGATCCACGTCGTTCGACAGCAGCGGCGCTAGGCGGCGGCGGATGCCGACGTTGACGCGCATCCGCGGCTCGTGCGCATACATCTTGTACATGTAGTCGCGCTCGCGGTCGGTGACCATTTCCAGCGTCAGCTCGTCGTGGTTGCGCAGGAAAATGGCCCATTGGCAGTTGTCGGGAATGTCCGGCGTCTGCCGCAGGATCTCGGCGATGGGATAGCGGTCTTCCAGCGCCACCGCCATGAAGATGCGCGGCATCAGCGGGAAGTGATAGGCCATGTGGCATTCGTCGCCCTCGCCGAAATACTCGCGCACGTCCTCCGGCCACTGGTTCGCCTCGGCCAGGAACATGCGGCCGGCGTAGTTCGCATCGACTACCGCGCGCATCTGCTTCAGGACCGCATGGGTCTGCGGCAGATTCTCGTTGTTGGTGCCCTCGGCCACGCACAGGTACGGGATCGCATCCAGGCGCAGGCCGTCGACGCCCATGTCCAGCCAGAAGCGCATCACGTCGATGACTGCGGCCACCACCTCCGGGTTGTTGTGGTTCAGGTCTGGCTGGTGCGAGAAGAAGCGATGCCAGTAGTAGCGGCCGGCAACCGGATCCCAGGCCCAGTTGGAAGCCTCGGTATCGGTGAAGATGATGCGGGTGCTGGCGAACTTCTTGTCCGTGTCGCTCCAGACATAGAATTCGTGTTCGGGCGAGCCCGGCGGCGCACGGCGCGCGGCCTGGAACCAGGGATGCTGGTCGGAAGTGTGGTTGATGACCAGCTCGGTGATGACCTTGAGCCCGCGCCGGTGGGCCTCGCGCACGAAGACACGGAAGTCCTCGAGCGTGCCGTAGTCCGGATGCACGTCGCGGTAGTCGGCGATGTCGTAGCCGTCGTCGCGCTGCGGCGAGGGATAGAACGGCAGCAGCCAGATGGTGTTGACGCCCAGTTCCTGGATGTAATCCAGCTTCTGCGCCAGCCCGGCGAAATCGCCGATGCCGTCGCCGTTGGCGTCGCAGAACGCCTTGACGTGCATCTGGTAGACGACGGCGTCCTTGTACCAGAGCGGGTCCGGTGCGGCGGCGTCCTGCGGACCGGTGTCGTTGTTGTCGTCGGTTGCTTGGGTCATTCCATCGGCGCGATGAGCGGGTCGGTGAAGGCCTGTAACGGCCGACGGCGGACAAAAGGTCCGTGGCACGCCGCGACGCCGGAGCGCATTCGATCGACTCGCCATTCTCGGTCGAGCGCAGCGCGCAGGGACGCATCAGTGCCGGGCAAGATCGTGATCACGATGCAAACCATACCAGCCTGGGCGCCGGATCGGCGACCCCGAGCCAGTGAACCGTTGCCGGCGACCGCGACACCAACGGCTGATACGGGCACGGGATGGCAGGACCGGACATGGCAGCGCCGGCAACCGCCTCGTGTACGGTATCGCGTCGACGGCAGCACCGACTTTCACGCCGCCGGCGCAGCCTGTAGCCTCGTCGTTTCGGGGGAGACTCGTTGTCGCGGGTGGCGATCGTCATGTTGCAGTGTGCTCGGATCCAGCTTCGTCCGGGACTTCTGGCTTTTCTGTGGATTGCAGCGCTTCTCGCGGCCGCGCCGCTGCGGGCCGAGCCGGCTCCGGTCGCACCGCCGTCGCAGCAGGAATACTGGGCACAGTTCGATCGCCGGGATTGGGATGCAGCCATCGCTTCGGCGCAGCAGCTCATTGCCCCGCTGCGGCCGCCGACTGCCGCGAACGGACTGCAGCTGGCCGAAGCACTGTCGCTGCTGGGCAGTGCGCAGCTGGGCAAGGGCAATTTCGTCGCGGCAGAAAACGCTTTCTCCGAAGCCCTGCAGCTCACCCAGGAACGAGTCAGCGGCAGCAGCTCGCGGCTGCTCGATCCCCTGCGCGGCCTTGGCTATACGCTGGCGGCCGAAGGCAAGCACGGTGAGGCCATCCCGTACCTGGATCGTGCGTTGCTGCTGTCGCGACGCAATGGCGGCCTGTTCGATCCTTCCCAGCAGGGGCTACTGCGCCAGCTGGCCACCAGCCAGACCCTGCTGGGCCAGCTGCTGGAGGCGGAGCGGCACATGCTCTATCTGCTGCGTGTCGGCGAACACGCCTACGGCGCCAACGATCCACGCATGTCGCCGGTGCGTTGCCTGGTCGGTGACTGGTATGCGCAGATCGGACAGATGGAGCGTGCACGGGATCAATACCGCACGGCGCTGGCCATCGTCGAAAAGAAGCTGGGCCGCAACAGCGTGGCCGTCGTGGCGCCGCTGCGCTCGCTGGCGCAAAGCTATACCGATGAAGTCCGGCTGTCGCATCTGGGCGTGCAGACCCGCAGCGAGAGAATGTCCAGCAACTTCGGCGGCGGCAGCGACCGCGATGAGCCGCTCAATCCCCAGTTCCTGTCGGTCGACGGTGAGCGGGCATTGTTGCGGGCCCTGAAGATACTGGAGAGCGATCCGCAGCACCCGGCCCACACGCTGCAGGAGACGCTGCTGCAAGCCGGCGACTGGTACCTGATGAAGGAGATGTTGTCGAAGGCGCTTCCTTACTACGAACAAGCCGCCGCGCTGAACGGCAAGGAAGATCCTCAGCAGGCCACCAGCGTCCCGGCGTTGAGCTTTCCGGTGCAGGTTTACTATCCGACGCCCAGCCTGGCGGTGCGCAATCTCACCCTGCCGACGGAGGACGCGATCGAGCGCTTCGTGCAGGTCGAGTTCACCGTCATGCCCGACGGCACGGTGAAGGACGCACGCGTCGCCGACGCCGACGCGACCGACCGGCAGAAATCCCAGGCCGTGGAAGCCATCGAAGCTTCACGCTACCGGCCGAAATTCGTCGACGGCAAACCGGTCGAGACCACGGCCATGAGCTACCGGCAGGTGTTCAAGCAGCGCAAGGAACTGGCGAAGGAAACCGAGTAAGGGCGAACCGCGCTTCAGGAATGCCTGACTACTCTTTACCTGGTCATTCCTGCGTTACTTGGCCATTCCCGCGCACGCGGGAATCCATCTGGAGCAGCAGGATGGACTCCCGCCCCCGCCTACGCGGGGGCAGGCTCTGCGCGGGAGTGACGAGTAATCGGAACGTGCTTGGCTTGGTCGAAGCGTGTCGATGACGCGCTAGTCAGCCAGCGTCTCGGGCTGCTCCGGGTCCGGCTCTTTCTTGACGGGGATCTGCGGCTGCGAGGGCGGCGGTGCAGTCGCCGGCTCCGGCGGCTTCTCTTCAGCGGGCGGAGCGCCCGGCACATTCTCCGGCGCACCTTCTTCAGCAGGCGGAGCACCCGTTGAATTCTCGGGTGGCGGCAGCGACTCCTGGCCGGCGGGAGGAACCGACTGCCCGGCGGGCGGTGCCGACTGTTGCTCGGTTGGCGGTATGGACTGCCCAGCTGGCGGCGTCGGCTGCTCGGCCGGAGGATCTCCAGCTTCGGCCGGCGCCGGCTGCTCGGCCGGAGCTGTCTGCTCGCTCGGCGCCGATCCGCCAGAGCTCGGCACGCTGACTGGCGCAGGTTGCGCGCCTGGCGTGGATTCCTGCGACGAAGGCGTCGCAGTGCCGGGCATGGGCTGCGACGTCACCGGAATGAGCGGTGCCGATTCGGGGATCAGGCCGCGGACGATGGCCTGGTCACGAAACTCCACGGCCAGCTTCGCCCCCGCATCACGCAGCGCCAACGCCGTCGCCTCGGTCAGCGGCGCGCTGCTGGAAATTCCCTGCGAAGGTGCAGTGCCATAGCCGGTGAAGCCCCAGGAGTCGGCGAGACGACCATCGGGCGTGTAGACGTTCACACGATATTTGATGCTGACCGCAAAGAACGGCGAGCCGGCATCGCGCGGCGTAACGAACGCATATTCCTCGACGCTGGGCTCGAGGATGGCGCGAATGTCGGAGCCGGCCTGCGTGCCGGCATTGACGCCATCCACCATCACCACGCGATCGAACATCGCGGTCAGCAGCCGTGTCAGTCCGTCGGACTGCGCCTTGCCCAGGCTAATGTTCCAGTCCGTGCCCGAGCGTTCCTCCTTGTACACGAACTCGGAGAAGTCCTTCGGGATGAACAGCGCCACCGAGACCGGAATCTTCACCACCAGCGGCGTCGGGATATTGGAAGTCGCCACCAGTTTCACCGGGCCACATCCGGCAGCCACGAGCAGTCCGGCTGCCGCAAAGCCGAGCATGAGCCGCGTCGCCAAGTGGCGAAGCATCGGCCGGGCACTGTTTCTGATTATTGTTTTCAAGTGGACCTCGGCGGGTGGCCGGCGGCGGATGGACTCGAGGATTGCAGCGCGGGGCGCGCCGGCGGCGGTTCAGCGGGAGCCGCTTCGGCATCGCCGATCCGGAACTGCGGACCGTGCCGCTCCGGGTCGTGCAGGCCCACGAACGAGCCACCGTTCTTGGCGCACAGGATCCGCATCAGCGTGGCGAAGCGGATGCTGGTGTACTGCGGTGCGTCCGGACGCACCGGGAAACCGATGGCATGGATGCGCACGCGGCGCTCGCCGGTGGCGTCCTCGCGGTTGAGCACGTCGACGCTCTTGACCACGGCATCGATGGACGGGCCGGTGAACTCATCGCCGAACACGTAGATGCTGATCTTCTTGTCCTTGGAGTAGTACGTGCGGATGGCTTCGACGATGCCCTCGATGGGACTGGAGTTGGAGAAGGCGTTCCAGTTGCGCACCCGGTCGACCACGATCTTGCGCTGCGCCGGCGTATCGGGAATCCACTTGCCCTTGTAGCCGGGGAACAGATAGCCGCCCTCGTCGTCCATCACCTGGAAGCCCTTCACCTTGGGATACAGGTTGAGCGTCTCCTGGATCTTCTGGATCAGCATCGCCCAGCCGTAGTTGACCATGCTGCCGGAGGTGTCGACCACGAAGATGATGTACTCGCTGTCCACCGGGATGCCGCCGATGGCGTCGTCCTTCTTGCGATGGAACCCTTTGCCGAGCACGCGCTTCATTTCTTCGGTCAGCGTCTGCTGCGCCGAAGCCAGCCGGCCTTCGAGGTCGTTGGCCACATCCGCTTCCTTCTTCGAGGCGGAGTACTTGCCGCGGATGTCGCTCAAATCGCCGCGCAGCCGCGCCACCTTGGCCTTCTCGACCGACAGCTGCTCCTGGCGCTTGGTCAGATCGACATTGAGCACCTCGCTCTGGGCGTTGATGTCGATGAGCTCGTCCTGCAGCTTGGCCAGCTGCACCTGCAGGTCCTCCTGCGAGCGCTGCGAATCGGGCGTGCGCAGGTCGCTCAGCACCAGCAGCAGCACCACCGAGCCCAGGCCGCAGGTGATGCAGTCCAGGAAGGAGATGCTGAAGATCTCGGTTTCGCGACGTTTGACCCGGCGCGCCATGGCCTGCTACTCCCCGGCTCTCATGGCCAATCCCTCGATGGGCTCATGAACGAGCCGCCGGTGCGGCGCGAGGCCAGCCAGAAGGCGCTCGGCGCCGACGGATCGCCTTCCATGGGCATCAGGATCACGTTGAGCGGCACCGCCTTCGGGTACTTGGCGATGGCGCGCTCGAACAGTTTCAGGCGATCGCTGCCGTCGATGGTCTTCTTGAGCAGCGGCGGGCTGGTGCCCTGCGTGGGCAACCCGTCGGTGATCAGGATGACGTTGTCCGGGCGCGGATTCAGGGCATTCAACGCGATGAAGGCGTTCTCCAGGCTGGTGCCGCCGGTGGGCACCGTCTTGCGCAAGGTGGTGAGCGCGTTGTTGAGCGCATCGGGGTCGTTCACCTTGAGCCAGCGTCCGGTGGTTCCTTCCAGCACCGGCCAGACCTGGGTGTTGAACGCATAGATCTGGAAGTCGCTCTCCACCGGCAGCTGCGCCGCCAGCCAGTCGACCGTCGATTGCGTGCGCCGCCATTTCTCCGACAGCAACTTGCGTGCTTCGGACATGTTGCGCATGCGCAGTACGTTGACGATGGTGTCGTCCAGCATGCTCGCCGAGGCGTCCACCATGATCAGGATGCGCTGGCCGCCCACGCGCAGACCGGTCAGATACTGACGATCGCCATCGCCGGTGAACCCGCGCACGCGCGTACCCGTCGTGTCGGCGCGCTGGCTTGCGCCTTCCAGGCGACGATTGCCTTCTTCGAGCGCTTTCAGATCCGCCTTGAGCCGCTCGATGGCCTCGCGGCGCGACAGCGTCTGCTTGTCGGAGTCCGCCAGCTGCTCCTTGGTTTTCTCGGTCTCCACCAGCACGCGCTCGCCCAAGCCTTCGGTGCGCACCCGCTCGGCATCGGTCTCGACCAGCGAATTCCGCAGCACCACCAGGTTCTGGTAGCCCTGCAGCACCTGCTCTTCCAGCTGCGTGACTTCCGATTGCAGCGCGCGATTCTCGGTAGCGTGACGCAGGCCGCCCTTGGCGTTGATCAGCACGTAGACCAGCACCACCGACCCGAACGCGCAGGTGATGCAGTCGAGAAACGACATGCTGAAGACTTCAGTCTTGCGGCGCGCCATCGTCTTTGACCAGTTGAATCAGCTCCAGCGTCACGCCTGGCGAGCCCAGTCGCAGCCGATCCCCTACGGTCAGCACCGTGAGGCCGGCCACCCGCTCTTCGTTTACATACGATCCGTAAGTGCTGCGATCCTCGACGACCACCGAGCCGTTGCGGCGCACGACGGCACAGTGCGCGCGCGAAACACCGGGCGCGGCGCTCGGCAAGATCAGCGAACGCGCATCGACGGGCGACCAGCCGATCGTCAGCGGTTGCTCCGAGATCGCCCAGGCTCGCCCCTGAAACAGCACATGCGTCGGACGCAGCTGCGGCGGCGTCGAATCCTTGTCAGCGTCAGTGGTCGACGAGTTCTCGGCGCGCGGCACTGGCAGCTGATACACCAGCGCCAGCGAGTCTGCAGGTCGAACGATTACAGCCTGATGTACCAATGCACCCAATGCCGCTGCGCCTCGAGGCAGGACTTGCAGCGTGCAATCGCGCAGCGAAGACAACCGCTCCACCAGACCCGGCATCGCTGCCACTCGCTGCGACACACGCAGCTCGATCGGCAAACCAGCGACACGCGCTCCCTGTACCAGCTTCAGCAGTTCCGCGTAGTGCGGCTCGGCTGCCGCGATGAATTGGGCGCGCTCCAGCTCGACTTCGAGCTTGTGTTCGCCGAACTGCATCGCCAGCGTCAGTCGCTCGCTCTCGCCCAGCTGTGCCAGCCAGCCCGGCAACTGATCCAGCAGGCGCTGCTCGCTGCCGGCGTCGTGCAACGGATCGAAACGGGTGTTGCGAACGAAGCTCTCGGCGATCATCTGCATCCAGGCCTGTTGCAGCGCCAGCATGCCACGCCGGGGCGCGATTTCGTAACGACTGCGCTTGAGCCCGCTGCGGTCGCTGCCGCCTTTGGCACTACCCACGTAGTCGAGCACGGTGAGCAACGCCTGGTGCAGTTCGAGATCCAGGTGCAGCACTCGCGCAGGCGCCGCTTCCAGGCTGCACGCGGCCAGCGCCGCATCGACAACTCCGGCGACAGGCACGCCGGTCTCGTTGATGACGCCGAGCAGCAGGCCCAGCTGCTCGCGGCTGTAGCCCGCGGGAATCGCGAGCAGCACGCTCTCTGCTTCTGATTTATAGGGAGCCAGCAGCGTATCGACCTGCGCGAAGGCCAGGTCCGCGGCGGTATGAATCAGCCGCGACGGCCGCGGCAGGGGTTCGGTGCTCAGCGTTCTCCAGAAGTTCGTCTGCGACAGCAGCGGCTTCAGACGAATGCGCGGCGCCGCCTCGTGGCCGGTCAGCGTCGCCGTTTCTTCCAGTACCGCGACGCCCGGCACTTCCTGCTCGATATCGGCCCCCTGCCCGCGTTCGCGTGCGAGAACCAGACCGGCGTCGATGAGCTCCAGGCAGAGCAAGACGCGCTCACCTCACCTGCATGTGACGGATCAGCCGCTGGTCGATCCAGTGATCGGTGTCGTGCACGAACTGCTCCTGGTACTGCTGCAGCTGGTGCATGAAGAACATCAGGATGATGGTCAGCGACAGCGCCACGAACGTGGCATTGAAGGCGATGCCGAGACTGGAGGTGACGTTGGTGATGTCGCCGCTCACCGCCGAATTGGCCTGCAGCAGCGCATCGCCGATGTGGCGCACCGTGCCGATGAAGCCGATGGCCGGGATCGCCCAGGCGATGTAGCGGATCATGGCCAGGCCCGAATCCAGCCGGTCGGCCTCCGAGTCGCAGACTGCGCGCGAGGTCTCGGCCGAATCGCGGATGCTGCGAGTCGCGGCGAATCGATCCAGCGTGCGCTGCAAGGCGCGCACCACCAGCATCGGCTTGTCCTCCTGCGGCAGCGCTTCGAGCTGGCGCGCGTAGTCCTTGGCATCCTCGGGCAGCACCTTGATGCCGTCGGGAACACGGATCAGCTCGCGCTCCAGCAGCTTGCGCTCGCGACGCACCAGCACCGCCTTGTAGCCGATGATGAGCATGGCCCAGACGAAATGGATGATCTCGGCCTCCTGCTCGAAATCCTTGATGACCAGGAAGAAGGAGCGTTGCGGCACATAGGTCTTGTCCGTCTTCATGTGCTGCATCTCGGCCGCGGTGATGGCCTCGCCCTGCGGGCGGATCCAGGCGACGTACGAGGCATGGACGCTCAGGATCGTGAAGATCAGCGCGAACAGCGTCCAGGTGAACTCGCTCGGATATTGCAAGCGGCGCGGCTGACGGGGCGGCGAGGCAGCTTCGGTAACCATGGCAGCAACTCGTCAGGTGTCGATCGGGAAGGAGACGTCGAAATCGGCGCGCACCTGCTCCGACGGCACGAAGCGCTGCGGCGTGCTCTTGCTCGGCTTGGCGTCAGCCGGCGTCGCGGCCTTGTCCGCGGACTCCTTGGCCTGATCCTTCTTGGCCGGATCCTTCGCCTGGTCCTGCGCCGCAGGCTGTTCGGCCGGCGCCGCGGGCTCGGCCGCGAAGGCCGGGCCGGCCAGCGCCGCAACGGCGAGTGCAATCAACAAGGGTAGCGGTCTCATGACTGTTCACTCCACGTAGCGGGCGATGCGGAAACCCACGTCATTGCGCGGCACATCGCCGAAGTCGCGCGCCGACAGGCGCAGATCGGTCACGCTGGACTGCCGCCAGCTCGAACCGCGGATCACGTGATTCTTGCCTTGCGCAGGACCCAGCGGATCGACCGCAACCTGGGCCGAGTCGGCCGTCACAGTGTAGTAGTCGTGCGTCCATTCGGCGACGTTGCCGCCGATGTCGTACAGGCCGAGCGGGTTCGGCGGGAATTTACCGACCGGCGCCGTGACCGCGTAACCGTCGTCATAGTCCGGAATGACATCCTGCAACACAATGCGGCCGGTGTGATCTGCGTAGTTTCCGGAAGCGGCGGCGACCGGCAGCGCATCCCCCCAGGGATAGCGGCGGAAGCTGCCCTTGCCCTGGTAACGCGCCACCCATTCCCATTCGGCATCGGTGGGCAGGCGGTAGCCGTTGGTCATCGGGCTCACCGGGACCAGCGAGTCGCCGTCCTTCTTGTACGCCGGCTGCAGTCCTTCCTGTTGCGACAGCCAGTTGCAGTACTCCGCCGCCTGCTCCCAGTTGATGCTCACCACCGGCTGGTTGTCCAGGTCCAGCGTGTTCGGCGGCACGATGCCGGAATGATGCTCGGGCTTGAAGCGGCGGAACTCGGCGTTGGTCACTTCCTTCACGCCCATGTAGAAGGGGCGCTTGAACTCGACCTCGCGCTGCGCCTCGTTGGCGCGGCGGCCGGGCTCGCGGCGCGGGCTGCCCATGACGAAACGACCGAGCGGCATGAGCTTCAATTGCTGCGATGCCTTGCTGGTCACCTGCGCCGGTGTCTTGGCAAGGCGCGTCTGCTCCGCTGTCAGCAGTTTCGCTTCAATGACCTGCGGCAGGCCGGGCCGGGGCGTCACGCTGGCCTTGAAATCGACGTAGCCCGCCTTGCGCACTGCGATCTCGTGCGTAGTCGCGACCAGGCGCAGCGTCTGGTTGGCGGCGCCGCTGGCCTTGCCGTCGATGTAGATCTGCGCATCGGCCGGCTGCGCGCGAATGGAAATCTCGCCGTACACCCCGGTCAGTGGCACCGTCAGGCTCTGGCGTTCGCCCGACTTGAGATTTACCTGGCGCGTCGCGGACTCGTAGCCCGCCTTGGTGAGCACGATGGACTGGGCGATGTCCGGGCGCAGCTCGATGTCGAGCGGCGTCTGGCCGCGATACACGCCGGTGATCGTCACGCTCGCGCCCGAAGGCTCGGAGCGCAGCGCCAGCCGGCCGTCCGGCAGACCGAGCCGCACCGGACCGAGCGTCAGCGGCTCGTTGGCTTTCACCTGCACGTCGCTGGTCCAGGGCTTGAAGCCGGCCAGCGTGAGCTCGACCGGATGGCTGCCGGCCAGCACCTCGGTGGTCAGCGGTGTCTTGCCGCGCACCTCACCGCCGATCGACACCTGCGCGCCGGAAGGCTCGGAGGTAATGGAGACGTTGGCCCATGCCGGCACCAGCTTGGGCGCCAACGCCTGGGTCTTGCCCAGGCCCTCGATCTCCACCTTGTCACTGAACGGCTGGTAGCGCGGCGCGTTGACAGCCACCGTGTGCGCGCCAGGACTGAGCTCGAACTCGCCAGGTGCTGCGCCCAGCGCCTTGCCATCGATCGTCACCTGCGAGGCCACCGGCACGTCGATGCGTAGCCGGCCGGGCAACTTCGCCAGTGTCAGCGCGAACTGCTGATTCGGCGCGTCGGTGACTTTGATCTTGAGCTGCGCCGGCGAATACCCAGACTGGCTGGCGCGCACCTGATAGTCGCCAGGACGCAGCAGGAAGCGACTGCCGATCGGCACGGCGGGAAGCTGCCCGCCACTGACGCTGACATTCGCTTGCGCCGGGTTCGCGACCACACTGATCGAAGTCGCTGTGAAGACAAACCAGAGCACGCCAGCGACCACCAGAGCAACCAATGCGAGCACCACGCGCGCTGGATTGATGGAGATGTGGCGCTTGGGCGCAACGGCCTCAGTGGCACGAAAACGAACCGCGGCGAGGGGCTCGGCCTCGCCATCGCTCTCGCCGCGCACGCGCGCACTCTCGCTGATGATGGGCGGCGCAGTGATATTGCCGCTGCTGCCGTCGTCGACTTCGATGACACGCTGTTCGTATTCCTCGACCACGCGCAAGCGCGCCGCGCCGAGATTGATGACATCTCCGGGCTTGAGCCAGGTGGAGCGAGTGACGCGCACGCCGTTGTGCAGCACCTCTGCGCCTTCCGCAGGCTGCACGAACAACTGATCCTCGTGCGATCCGACCCACGCCTGCACACCTTCGGGCCGGCCCGCGAGCACGACGAGGCTGCCCGCGCCGCCAAAGGCGAGCGGAAAATCCGCCACGCCGAAGCGCCGCTCGCCCAAGGGTTCGCGAACGACGAGCACTTCCTCGCTGATGGCTGGCACGCTCAAATTTTTTCCTCGCAGCGGATGACTACGGGCTCCAGCGTCGCGCCCGGCACAACGTTGAGCTCACGGCGTACATCGCGGTAACCGGGTCGCGTACCGACCACGGTATAGCTACCTGGCGCCAGTTCCAGCGAGCGCTGCTCGAAGGCGCCCAGCGCACCGACTCGATAGATGACGACCTGCGTCAGGTTGTCCGATTGCAGTGCGACGTGCACCGGCACATCGGCGCGCGCCAACCACTCCGTCAGCTTCTGTGTCTGACGCTGTAATACCGGGCCGGCAGGATTCACCGCCGCGGCGCGTTCCAGCGCTTCGCGTGCGGCGTTGCGGACCGGAACGCTGAACAGCCGCTCCGGCTGCGTCAGATACATTTCGAGCTGCTGGTTGAGCTCGGCGCGCGGCGCGGCTCGTGCGACACCTTCGTTCGCAAAGGCCACGGTGGAATCCAGCTGCAGCACGGCGCGATATTCCTTCAAAGCATCCGCCCAGCGCTCCTTGCTCTCCAGATCGCGCGCCGTCTCAAGCTTCGCCGCGATGGTGCGCGTGCGCTCTTCCTGTTCGATCTGCTTCAAGGCTTGCGCCACTTCCGGCGAATTAGGGCGCACACGATTCGCTGCGTCGAACGCGGAGCGCGCTTCGGAATACTTGGATTGCGACAACGCCGCGAAGCCGCGCGCCATCGCACTCGCAAAGGCATCGCCTGACAAGCGTGCATTGACGCGTGCCAGGCCCTCCGTCGCACGTGACGTCTCGCCATCCAATGCCAGCGCCTTGCGGAACGCGTCTGCGGCGGAATTCGCATCGCCTTCTTTTTCCATGCGTTCGGCACTCGCCACCAGGGCAAGTACCTGATCCAGAGTGCCGGCGCGCTTCAGGCCGCGCACGGCTGCCTGATTCTTCGAATCGATCTTGCTGGCCAGCTCGAATGCCGTCTTGGCTTCGGCCGCGCGTCCTTCATCGAGCGCCTTGGTGCCGGCGGCGAGTTGCGCCGTCAGCACTTCGCCCGCGCGCTTTTCCAGTGTGGTCAACAGCGGCTCGACGGCCTTGAAGTGCTGGGCCGCGGTGATGTACTCGCGCGCATCAAAATCCTTCTCGCCCGCAGCCAATTCGTCGGTGATGCGCTTGAGCTCTTCGCCACCCCATTGATCGACGGCCTGGGCACGCAGTTTCTCGAGCCGCGGATCGATCTCGCCGCGCTCGTCTTCGGCTTGCTGTTTGGCGCGCGCCAGAGCTGCGAAATCCAACGGTTTCTTCTCAGGCGCCGGTGTTTCCACCTTGGGCTTGGCGGCGGCTACCGGGGTCGGCGTCTGATTGCTGCCGACCCAGCGCGGTAAGGCGAAGAACACGATACCGATGCCGACGATTCCGAGAACCAGTGCCGCGGCGCCGAGGCCGCGGCGAAAACCCTGCCATCGAAACTCATCCGCGGTGGTCGTCGCCGCTGTGGTGCGGCGCCATTCGCCGCGCAACGGCTCGCTGTGACTGATGGGCGGCCGTACCGATGGCGGTGCAACGTGCACGGCAGCTGGCGGCGCACCCGCATTGACGATCGTGGCTGCGGGCAACGCTGCCAATGCTCCCGTCAGTTCACGCTCGATCGATTCCATGTCGGCCGGCCGCTCCTCGGGCGACTTCGCCAGGCATCGATCGACGAGTTGCGCGACCACGGCAGGAACCGACGAGGCCGCCAGTGTCGGCGGCCGTTCGTTGCGGATCCGTTCCTCGCTGGCTTGCGGATAGAACGGCGGATAGCCGGAGAAAAGCTCGTACAGCATCGCTCCAAAGGCATACACATCGTCGCTGGGGCTGGCGGCCGCACCCGCAAGCTGTTGCGGACTCATGCTGTAAGACGAGCCAAGCCCGGCGCGCCAGTCGGGCCGCGCACCGACAGCCAGTGCAATACCGAAATCCGCGAGCTTGGGCGCGCCGTCCGAGGTCAACAGCACGTTGGCCGGCTTTACATCGCGATGCACGATGCCGCGGCGATGCGCAAAGGCCAGCGCGCTCGCCACAGCAATGGCAGCCCGAAGAATTTCCGCAGCCGCGCGGCCACGCAACTGCGTCAGATCGCCACCGGACACATACTCCATGGCGATCCAGGCGTGATGCTCCGAACGGTACAGGCCGTCGACCCGCAGAATGTTGGGATGATCGAGCGAGCGGGCGCGCTCGCACTCCTGCTGCAACGCCGCGGTCGCGGCTGCGTCCTGCATCAGCTCATCGGCCAGGACCTTGACCGCAACGAAGCACTGACGCTCCTTGTCCTGCGCAAGCCAGACGCTGCCGCTGCCGCCTGCCCGGATGGCGCGGACCAAAACGAACCTTGCAGAGAGCTCCTGCCCGCCTTCGACCATGATCGGATTGTAAAGGGCTGACTGGGGAAAACTATTGCGCGCTGCCGCCATTGTTCGCAGGAGCCGGAGGTTGCACCTTGGCGGCCGGCGCGGTCGCTACCGGAAGACCGGTCTCGTTCTCGTAGAGTTCCTTGAGGAGCCTGCGCCACTCCTGGAACTGTTCTTCGGCCGTGCCGCGCAATTGCAGCGTCCGGCCTTCGACCTCGATCACCATGGGCTGCACCTCGGCCTGGAACGACTCGCCCAACTGCTTGAGCGACTCCGAATGCATCTTGACCTCGGCGCTGCGGTCGAAACCGCTCTTGACCGCGTAGGCGCCGCCGAAGACGGCGGCCGTTCCGGCTGCCTGCCCGACATATGTATTCGATTGCGTTCCCATGACCAGGCCGCCGACGATGGCGGCGGCGCCCAGCAGCTTGCGCGTCATCGCCGAGCGCTGCGCATCGTCTTCGGCTTCGAGCTCCGAATAGCTGTAGCGGCGCCAGTTGGTGTACGACTCGGACATGTTGTCGGCGAACAGCGAGTAATGCTCGTTCACGGTGTCGAGCAACGCGTAGTCACGTTCGCGAATGCGATCCATCCGCACCAGCATCGGATCGTCCTGCGCCGGCAGACGCACGATCTGGTAAGTGCCCTTTTTCTTGTCCGTGGTCAGGTAGCTCTGGAAAGCGTACGGCGCCAGATCGGCGGCGAAGCGCAGCTCGGAAACGCGACGGATGTTCTCGAGATCGGCCGCCTGCAGCGTCTGGCGGTGCGCCAGGATGTCGTTGGCAACGTTGACGTAGAGATTCTGGAACGGATCGCGCGGCCTGCCGGTGCCGTCCTTGTAGGAACGGGTATCAGCCGGCTGCTCGTATTCCTTCTGGAACCAGAGCCGACCGCTGGAATCGTCGACCTTGACCGCGAGCCGCAGCAGCATGCCGTTGGATTCGAGGATCTTGCCGGAGACGCGCACGTCGAGCGCATCGGCATCGGCGGGAATGACCCGCACCTGGCCCCATTGGCCGGTGCCTTCCATGGTGTTGCGCAGCTGCATTGCGAAGTAGCGCGCTTCCGCCTTGCGCACGTCCGGGAAGATGCGCTCCTTCTCCCGCACCTTCTCGTCTTCCGGCACGTTCTCGTCGAACAGGCGCACGCCCACGTCCAGCAGCTGGCTTTCGGGAATCTCGCTGGAAGCCTGGATCGCGGTCAGCCGCGGCAACGGCCGCGTCTCGCGAGTCATGCAACCGCTCAGCGTCAGCGCCGCCATGGCAAGAACCACCACCGCGAACGGGGACCGGCAAAGCAGCGACATTGGACGGTTCATGACATGCAGGCTCGTCGATTGAGGGTGGGCGTGCAATCAGCTTCCTTTCTTGTATTGGCGGTACTCGTTCCACAGCTTCTCGCGCAACTCGGGATCGGTCTCCGCCATCGCGGCTTCGCGCAGCTGCCGTGCCACGACATCATCATCGCTGCCGTCCGGGATATCCGCAGGAACCGTATTCGGGCCGCTGCCGCCCTTGGCGCCGCCACCGTAGCCGCCACCGCCGCCAGTGCGATTGCCGCCCTGACCGGAGGCATTGCCGGCGCCGGCCTGACCTTGACCCTGCTGGCCCTGGCCGGCCTGCCCCTGACCTTGACCCTGGCTACCCTGTCCCTGTCCCTGACCCTGTCCACCGTTGCCCTCGCCCGCGCTGCCAGCGGCACCGGAATCGCTGCCATTACCACCCGATCCTTCTTCCGCCGCGGCACCGGCGCTGCCATTGCCGCCGTTGCCCGAGCCGCCGCGCGCACCACGCTGGCCCGCAATCGCGGCCTGCTCATCGCGCATGCGACCGTCGAACACACCCATCGAGATATCGAACTGACGGTCGATGTTGGCCATGCGCTCGGACGGCGTCATCGGCCCCCCGCCCGCACCGCCACCTGCTCCGCCCGGCGCACCGCTGGCGGCTCCACCGTTTCCGGTTCCACCGCCTGCTGCACTGCCTGCGGTTCCACCGCCCGACGTACCGCCGGCAGCGTCACCACCGCCGGCTTGGCCCTGACCGCCCGCTCCTTCTGGCATGCCCGACGCGGAGCCCGTGCTTCCAGCGCCATTGGATCCCGCGGTACCCGCAGGAGCACCCGGGGCACCGGGTACACCGGCTGACATCGTCGCCGATGCGCCGCCGTTGGCGCCGCCCGCCTGATCGCCGGCCGCTGACCCTGCCGCACCGTTGCCGGCCGAACCATCCTGACCCGAACCGCCACCGGCATTCTGGCCCGTACCCTGGGAAGAATTCTGACCGGCGCCTTGGCCTCCCGCGCCTTGGGCGGAATTCTCACCTGCGCCCTGCTGGCCGGCCGTTGCACCTGCACCGCCCGCTCCCGCCGAACCGGCGGTATTCGCTTGCGCGCCGCCGCCCGATTGACCGTCATTGCCGAAGATCGGCGCTTCGCCGCCTGCCTGAGTACCGGTACCGGCCGACGGCGCACCGCCGCCTTGCGCTCCATTTTGACCAGCACTCTGCGTACCGGCCGCGCCACCACCGGCCGCACCACCAGCAGATCCGCCCGCCGTTGACCCGTCACCCGACGACGGCGCGCCACCCGGATTGGCGCCTGCTGCGCCCGGAGAACCACCGCCCGTCTGCGCTGAAGCACCGCCGCCGTTGGCACCGCCCGCCGCGTTGGATCCCGCGGCACCGGCTGCACCGCCACCTGCTTGTCCGGCCGCTTGCGCCGAGGCATCGCCTGCCGCACCGGCAGCGCCCCCGGCCGAGCCACCGCCGGCACTTGCCGCGCTGTCATTGGCTCCACCCGGAGATCCGCCACCGGTGCTTGCCGTTGCACCGCTCGCGCCACCCGCCGACCCGCCGGCTGCGCTTGCCGATGCACCACCACTCGCCCCACCTGCTGAACCTGCCGAGCCACCGGCTGCGCCGGACTGCCCACCGGAAGCGCCGCTGCTGGAGCTCTGGAAAATGCTCTCGTTCTGGGAGTTGCCGCCGCCCGATGCGCCGCTGGAAGAAGAATCCGTGCTGTTCGCACCGGAGCTGCCGGAACCCGCCGAACCACCGCTGGATGCGTCGTCACTCGGCGTGGGAATGCCGCTGGCGGGAGAGCCGCCGCCCATGGTCGGCGTGCCTATCGTCGACTGGGGGCTGCCGGAAGCACCACTCTGACCTGAGCCGCTCTGACTTGAGCTCTGGCCCGCTCCACTCTGACCGCCGGCCGATGCGGCGCCGCCGCTGGAACTGCCGCTTGCGTCACTGCCCGGCATGCCGCCGGCAGAGCCTCCCCCTGCGTCCGAGCCCGATTGCGAACCCGAGGGCAGCGACTGCGCGCCGCCGGATGCGCCACCGGAGCTGCCGCTGGCACCGGATTGCGAGCCGCCCTGTTCCCCGCCGGGCATGCCTGACTGCATGCCGCCCTGCGAGCCGCCCGAAGATCCTTGCGAACCTCCCTGTGAGCCGCTTTGCGAGCCGGAACTGCCGCCGGAGGACGAGCTCCCGCCGGGCTTGGAAGACGGCATCGAAGCTCCGGACGAGCCGCCGGACTGACCGCCGCTGGGCATGCTGGAACTGCTGCCGCCGCCGCTCGAACCCGACGAACCGCCGCCGGACGACGATGAAGAAGAAGAGCCGGAGGAGCCGCCCGAGCTGGGCATGCCCGACGGCATGCTGCTGCTGGAGGATTGGCCGGCGCAGCCACCCATCAGGAACGCCGAGATCGAGCCGATCAACGTGGCATGCATTGCGATGGCCAGCAGCCGGTTCATCGAATGGCCTGCGTTCATCGCGCTGTCTCTCATGAGATCACCTGCAATGGCAGCGGCGAATCGCCACGACCGCCGCTGCGCCCCGGTCGACTGTGCGACCGTCGAGCTGAACGTGCGCTGAGCGTCAGCGGCCCTAAGCACGTTAGTGCGACGCCACGCCTCGAAGTTCGACGACTGCCGCAATGCACGCAGCGCCGGGTGAAAAAGATTACTGCGCCGCATGATCTGCCTGGGCGGTGGTGTCCGCGTCCGGATCGTCGCTGCCGAGCAGGAACGATTTGAGCTGGCCGGCCAGGCGGTCGCAGGCCGTGCTCTGCACCGGCGAGATGAGCGGAATCGGCGCCACGGCGCCGATCATGACCGACGTGCCTTTGACGTCGGTGGTCACCGTGCCGGCGTTGACTCCATTACGCAGGTCCCACACGGTGGCTTCGTAGTCGGATTGCTTCTCCCACCAGCCCAGTCCCAGGCAACCGGCGCCGCCCGGTCCGACCGCGCAGGCGATGCTGCCGCCGCCATCGGTCTTCTGCGTGACGCCATCGACCCAGACGATGAAGCGTACGCCCATCGTCTTGATACGCTCGGACACGCCGGGCCGCGCCAGGAACGTGGTGAAGGCCTGCGGATTGATCGGCGCCGTGCTCGGCTCCAGCCAGGGATAGAAGGCGTCGACGAATTGATTGTCGGCGTAGATCTGGAACGGCCTGTCGGCAAGCTTGCTGCGCGCCGACACTTTCTTGCCGTCCTTGAGCGCCGTGGCGACGTTGGCCGAAACCGATTCACCGACCAGCTCGCGCTCCAGGCAGTCCAGGAACTTGCCTTCGGTGCCGGTGCCTTCGAGGTGCGGCTTGGCCAGCAGCACCACGGCTTCGTCCGCGGTGATCTTGGTGGGCGCATCGCGCATCTCTTCGATCTTCGCCGTCATGCAGCCGCTCATGGTGGCCGCCGCAGTGAGGATCGCGGCAACACGAAATGCAGAATGACCGAGCTGCAGGTGCGCGAGCGGAACAGACCACCCTGCGGGACGGCCGCAGCTGATTGCTGACCACATTTGTAGTTCTCCGAGGAAAGGCGCGGGTCCGTCCTGCTGACTGCCACTGGTCGAAGGATTCGCTTGACTATGCTGCTGGCGAGTGCCCCTTCCGGCGGCGGCGCGTTCGAGTATACGCCAAGGTCTGCGAGGGCAACGCCGGAAAACCGCACCGCTGTTTCGGCTTTGGTAGCGCGCTTTTTTGCAATTCGTTTACAACTTGCCGGCGCCGTCCGGCACGCAACGATTGCATACCGCGGACCTACAGCAACGTCAGTTGTTGCGGGCCGCGAAGCGGCGGACGAAACGCGCTGATGTTGTGCATGAAAGGCTCGCCGGTTGTCAGCCCGTACTTCCGGCACGCGTTCTTGAAGCGCAGATTCAGCAGCTGGGCGTACTCGCCTTCGCCACGCTGGCGCACGCCCCAGCGCGAATCGTAATCGCGGCCCGAGCGCATGGCCTGCATGCGGCTGAGTACATGTTTCGCCTTCAGCGGCTCGTGCTGGTCCAGCCATTGTCGGAACAGATCCTTCACCTCGTACGGCAGCCGCAGCAGGACATAACCTGCCGAGCGTGCACCGGCCTCGGCCGCTGCTTCGAGAATCTTCTCGAGCTCCGAGTCCGTCAGGACCGGAATCACCGGCGCCACCATCACACCGACCGGCACGCCAGCGGCGCTCAGCGTGCGGATCGCCCGCAGACGCGCAGCGGGCGATGCTGTACGTGGCTCCAGCGTGCGCTTGAGTTCATTGCTCAACGTGGTGACGCTCATCAACGTCAGCACCAGGCGCTCGCGCGCGAGTTGCGCCAGCAACTCCACATCGCGCTCGATCATGGCGCTTTTGGTGATGATGGAGAATGGATGACGGCACTTCGCCAGCACTTCGAGAATGCTGCGGGTGACGCGGTAGGTGCGTTCGATGGGTTGATAAGGATCGGTGTTGGCGCCGATGGTGATGGGCGAGCAGCGATAGCCCGGCGCTGCCAGCTCATTCTCCAGCAGTTGCGCCGCGTCGGGTTTGTAGAAGAGCTTGGTCTCGAAATCCAGGCCGGGCGACAGATTCAGATAGCCATGCGAAGGTCGCGCATAACAATAGATGCAGCCGTGTTCGCAGCCGCGATACGGATTAATCGATTGATCGAACGGAATATCCGGCGACTTGTTGCGTGAAATGATCGAGCGCGCCGGCTCCGGTCGCACGGTTGTCTCGAGCGGCGGCAGCGGCTCGTCCAGGCTGCCCCAGCCATCGTCCACCGCTTCGGCGCGCGTGAGCTCGAAGCGGCCTTCCGGATTGGAAACCGCGCCGCGACCGGGCCTCGCCGTCTGCCGTGGAGCTGACATGGAGCGGAGCATACTGGACGAATATACAGTTCGCCATCGGCATCGCCCTACGAACGAACGGGCCGTCATCCCGCGCAGGCGGGAGTCCATTTGAGGTATTCGGATGGATTTCCGCCTGCGCGGGAAACGACGCTGTTACGCGGTATGACGCGTGGCGGGATTCAGCGGCGCGCGGAAATGCACCTGCACCAGCGTTCCCTGCTCCGAGCTGATGTCGAGCTCGCCGTGCAACTGGCGCACGAACGCATCGATGAGCGAACGACCCAGACCGGCCGGCTCGGTATCGGTTTGCGAAGGATCGATGCCGCGGCCGTTGTCGCGCACGCTCAGCTTCAGCGTCGCATCGGAGTCGCGTTCGACTTCCACTTCGATACGGCCGTGTTCGGCCTCGCTGAAGGCATGCTTGTAAGCGTTGGTGATGGCTTCCGTGACCAGCAGGCCGAGCGGCACGGCAATGTCGGGACCGATCACTTCATCGGGCGCGCGCACCGTCAGCTCGATCTCGCGATGGCCCGCAAGTCCTCCGCGCCGCAACTCTGCGCACAGGTCTTCCAGGAACCAGCGCAGATCGACCTCCTGCAGGCTCTCGGACTCGTACAAACGCCGGTGCAGCGTCGCCAGCGCATTGATACGACTGCGCGCCTCGGCAAACGCCGCTTCGGCGCGCGGATCCCGAATGCGCCGCGCATGCAGGTTCAACAGGCTCATGACGAGCTGCAGATTGTTCTTGACGCGATGATGGATCTCGCGCACCAGGATTTCCTTCTGGCCCAGCGATTCGCGCAGCTCCGCTTCGCGCGCCGAGATCAGATCGGCCATGCGGGTGAACGTCTCGCTGAGATTGCGAATCTCGGCGGGCGCGGCGATGGCCCGCTCCGGACGCACGCTGTGACGACCCGCTGCATAAGCCGAGGTGATCCGGTCCAGGTACGCAATCCAGCGCACCACGAAATGCTCGATGCCGAACCACACCACCGCGATCGCCAGCGCCCACATCAGGATCGGCGTCAACACACCCCACGCCACCTGCAGCGCCAACGGCCCCATCGCGGCCAGCAGCGGCGTGCCGAGAATCACGAAGATGCGGCCTTCGAGCAGCGGACTGATGGCATACAGGCGCCAGGTGCCGTCGCGACCGCGCGCGGTGAACGTCTGGGTACGTGCGTGCAGGTGCTCATCGATGAGCCCGTCGCTCGGCAGGCCGCCGATCAGCGGCGAGTGCTCCGGATCGGAAGAAATCAGGTCGCCCTTGCTGTCCAGCAGGGCCAGCGCCGTGTTGTCCGCCGTGGCCGCCCGCTGATAGCGCCGTGTCACCCAGTCCAGGCCGATGAAGAGCGCCACCGAACCATTGATGACGCCGGCGTCGTCCACCAGCGGCACCGCCGTCACCATGCCCCATTCGCCGAGCCAGCGGCTGAGCACCAGATCGCTGACCACGAAGGCATCGCCTGTCATGACATCGCGGAACCACGGACGGTCGGTGACAGTGATCACCGTCTTCATCGGCGACGAAGCGCACGTCATCACGCCACGCGCATCGACCACGCTGGCACCGGCATATTGATCCAACCCACCGATTGCCCGCTGCAGGGCACGGCGGCACGCAGGCCCCTGCCCGGCGCGCACATCAGGATGAGCAGCGAGGCTGGTGAGGATCTCGCGCGAGGCCGAGATCATGTTTTCTTCTTCGTTGGCAGCCAGCTGCGCAGCCTGTGCCAGGTTCTGCCGCAGATAGCGCAGGCTGCTGTTGTAGCCGGAAACGGCTTGCAGCACGGCCAGCACGCCTGGCGCGAGCATCGCCACGCCGACGATGAGAACCAGGCGCGAGCGCAGGCCGGCATTGCGCCCCCACCAGCGGCGGGGCGCGGCTACCAGCTTCTGGGATCTCGCGATGAACGCTGAAGTGCCTATGAGGCCCTCGTACGACGCGTGGTGTGCCCGGTTCCCGCAGTCGAGTCAACCTGATCCAGGGGCGAGCCCGGTTCGACCACCTGCGCGGCGTCGTCGCCGAGCAGTTCGACCAGGCGGTCACGGGCGCGTGCAATACGGCTCTTGATGGTGCCAACGGCCACCTGGCAGACGGCCGCCGCTTCTTCGTATGACAGGCCGGTCGCGCACACCAGCACCAGCGCCTCGCGCTGATCGATGGGCAACTGCTGCAGGGCCCGGCTCAGGTCGCGCAGTTGCAGCTTGGCATCGTGATCCGGCGAGACCGCCAGCTGCGAGGCGCTGATGCCGTCCGGATCCTCCACTTCGAATTTCCGGTGCCGCAGCTCCGAGTAGTAGCAGTTGCGCAGGATGGTGAACAACCATGCCTTGAGATTGCTGCCGACCTGGAACTGCTGGCGGTTGGTCCAGGCCTTCAGCACGGTGTCCTGCACCAGATCGTCGGCGCGCGCCGGATCTCCGCACAGCGAGCGGCCGAACGCACGCAATGCCGGGAGCAGCGCTGTGATCTGGTCGAGAAAAGGATCGGAACCGGCCATGGGGCAAACCTCACGGACCCCTAGGACCCGCGCTCCTTGTCTTCCAGCTGCTTGAGCAATGCCTTGAACTCGTCCGGCACCGGTTCCTGCATCACGTCGTTGAACATCCGGCGCAGACGGTTGCCAAGCCAATCCGGCACCTGCTCCGGGGCGGCCTCTCCCGGAGCAGGGTTGACCTGGTCTGGCTTGATTTTGTCGCTCATGATCATGGCTGCGAGAAGACGCCGGCGGCGGTACCGACGGTGTAATGATTCGTTATCGCGCAAAAAACGCAATGCAACCCATAAAGTTCCGATCTGGGGCGGAACTTTAACCGGCACTCGTTCATATTACACGCACGTACCCGCGCCCCTGCCCAGCAGGCAGCGCGGCGTAAGCTGTGCGCGCAAGCCGGCCGGACACGAAGCGGTCAGAGTCTTTTTCGTGATAAGGAATTACAAATGGCATTAGCTCACGCTATTGCAGAACATCTACCGTACCTGCGGCGCTACGCGCGCGCCCTGTGCGGTACCCAACCCAGCGGCGACGCTTATGTCCGGGCCTGCCTGGAAGCCATCGTGGCGGACACCTCGGTGCTGCGCTCGGATTGGCCGCCGCGGGTTTCGCTGTATCACCTGTTCCATAAGCTCTGGGAAACCACCCACCTCGAGGGTCGGCCGGCCGCGGGCGCCGGGCCGGTGGCAGCGGACAGCGTCGAGAAGCGTCTGAAGGAGCTGACTCCGTCGCATCGCCAGGCGCTGCTGCTGACGGCGATGGAGGGTTTCAGCACTGGCGAAACCGCCAAGATCCTGGGCGTGCCGGAAGACGAAGTCCGCGAGATGACCACCCAGGCGGTGCGCGAGATCTCCAGCCAGCCCAGCATGAAAGTGCTGATCATCGAGGACGAGCCCATCATCTCGCTCGACCTGCAAAGCATCGTGCGCGAGATGGGACACGAAGTGGTCGCCACCGCGACTACCCGCGACGAAGCGGTGCGCGCCGCGCGCCGGACCGAGCCCGGGCTGGTGCTTGCCGACATCAAGCTCGCCGACGGCAGCTCCGGCATCGACGCCGTGCGTCAGATCCTGAGCGAAGTGCAGGTGCCGATCATTTTCATCACGGCGTACCCGGAGCGTCTGCTCACCGGCGAGCGCCCCGAGCCGACCTTCCTGGTCACCAAGCCCTTCGTTCCGGAAACCGTGCGCGTCGCCATCAGCCAGGCGCTGCTGTTCACCTGAAAAGCAGCTAGCCCGCTACACCGGAGGCCGGCCGCGGAAGGCGCCGGCCACCAGCGCGATCAGCGTCAACGCCAGGAAGATGAAGAACAGGATCTTGGCGATGCCGACGGCGGCGCCAGCGATGCTGGTGAAACCGAAGACGGCGGCGATGATGGCCACCACGAAAAAAGTCAGTGCCCACGACAGCATGAGAATCTCCTGCTGTTGCCTGTGACGCTGATGGAACGTCCCGGTATCTGCTTGGTTCCTGCGCGCGCCAGCGGACATGCGCAGTCAGGAACTCCTCTTCCCCAGTGCGCGTTTCTCTGACGGCACGGCACAAGCCATCCCGTTACAGAAAACCAAGCTGCCGCGGAGGATCGCCATGAACCCACAATCATTGCTGCTTGCTGCACTGGCCTGCACGTTCGCGCTCGGACTGAGTGCCTGCGAGAAGAAAGGCCCGATCGAACAGGCGGCCGAAGAAGTCGACGAAGCCATCGACACCGCCAAGCGCGGCGAGGAATCTACCGCGACCAAGCTCGACGATGCGGTGGACGATCTGCGCGAAGGCGCCGAAGACGCCGCCGATGAACTGAAAAAGGATTGATCGTCACCAGGCACATCGGCGCACAGTCATAAGCGAGGTGCCGAGTGTCGCGTCACTGTCCAAACGCGTTACGAGCAGCGCTGTGCCTGCTGGCAGCGCTGCTCTGCGCCGCTTGCGCTACCCCGACGATCCGGCCGGTCGCCACTGACACGAAGGCCATTTCGCCCGTCATCACCCGCGGCGGCGTACTGAGCGACGTCAATGCGGAGAAGCTCCTCCAGAAGCGCCTCGACACACACGACGACGAGCACACGCTCGAACTGATCGAGGCGTTCCGCAACCAGGCGCAAGCGCCGCTGGTTGCCGGTAATCGTGTTTCGCTGCTGATCGACGGTCCGCAGACACTCGGCGCGATCCGCGCCGCCATCGAGAACGCCCACCGTCACGTTCACATCGAAACCTACATATTCGCCGATGACGACGTGGGCCGCGCTTTCAGCGACCTGCTGATCGCACGGCGCAAGGACGGCATCGAAGTGCGCGTTCTCTACGACGCGCTTGGTAGTCGCAGCACCTCTGCAGCCTTTTTCGACCACTTGCGCGAGAACGGCGTCGAGGTCCGCGTCTTCCGTCCGCTCGATCCGGTGCGCACGCCGCTGCCGTGGAAGATCAACAATCGCGATCACCGCAAGATCGTGGTCGTCGATGGACACGTCGCCTTCACGGGCGGCATCAATATCAGCGGCGCTTACGCCAGCGCGTCGACTACCAATCCTGGACCGCAGGCCGGCCGCGACGAGGCATGGCGCGACACGCACGTGCAGATCGAGGGGCCGGTGGCTGCGCAGTTCCAGTCCTTGTTCCTCGCGAGTTGGACGCGCGCAGGCGGCGTGGTCGACAGCCGTGACCCGCAGTATTTTCCTGCTATCCCGCCCAGCGGCAGCGAGTTGGTGGCCGCCGTCGCCACCGACGCGGACGACAAGAGCGAAACACGCATCTATGCCACCTATCTGGCCGCCATCCGGCATGCGACGCGGCGGATCTGGCTGACGAACGCCTACTTCGCGCCCAACAAGCCATTGCGCCAGGCACTGACCGATGCCGTCAAACGCGGTGTCGACGTGCGCTTGATCGTTCCGGGCTTCACCGACTCGGGACTGATCCTGTACGCCTCGCGCAGCACCTTCGACGAGCTGCTTTCCGGCGGCGTGCGCATCTTCGAGCAGCCGAATGCGCTGCTGCACGCGAAGACCGCCGTGATCGACGGCGCCCTGTCGATGGTGGGCTCGGCCAATCTCGACATGCGCAGCTTCCTGCACAACAACGAGGTCAACGCCGTGGTGGTCGGCGCCGATTTTGCGCGGCGGCTCGAACAGACCTTCGAACGCGACCTGAAATCGACCCGCGAGATCGATCTGCGCAGCTGGCGCAAACGGCCGTTCATGGATAAGTTAAAGGAATTCGGCAGCAGCCTGTTCTCTTACTGGCTCTAGGCACCCGCGCAGCGGAAGGCACACAGATGAAAACGGCGATCTCCCCGATGAAGCTGGCCCTGGCGATCCTGGCGCTGCTGTATCTGGCGCAGCCGCAGCTCGCGGCTGCCGCGGACGACGAGCCCGTCACCGAAAACGAAGTCAAAGAGCTGGAGGCCAAATGCGAGCAGGCCCGGGAGGCGAAGCTCAAGCCGATGCGCGACGCGGAAATCGCCAAGTGCAAGGCGAGCAAGCGCAACGACCCCGACTATTGCGAGCGCTTCTGGCGTGATCTGGGCGCCGCCACGCGCCTGCCGAACGGCGGGGTGAGGCCGCGCATGTTCGACGATCTGCCCGAATGCGTGGCCGCGTTCAAAGCGCGGCGCGCATTGGTGAAGTAGACGAAGCCGAAGCTACGGCGTCGGTCCCGACGAGGATTCGTCCCGGTCACGCCGCTTCTTGCGCGACCAGTAACCGGAAGCTGCCGTGAAAATCTGATCGCCCGTGGCGCGCACCTTGTTCAGCCAGTGCTTGGCCCAGGCGAACTCCAGCCCCAGGATCGCCAGCCCCGCCGGAATGACGATCACGGCCGGGCCCGGAAAGACGATCATGACGATGCCGATCAGCACCACGGTCCCGCCCACCACGGCGATCACGCAGCGGCGCGCCCAGCGATAGGTCAGTCGCAAGAATTCCGTCACGAAAGGGCTTTCCGTTGTCGTCAACCAAATCAACGAAGGAACGATTCGACCAGTTCCGCCACGGCGCGCGGCTCCTCGTGATGCATCATGTGGCCCGCGCCGGCAAGGGTTGCGACGCGGGCATCACGGAACAAGGTTGCAAGCTTCTGCTCATTGAATTCGTCCGGCACCTGCCGCGCGAACTCGGACTGGTCCGCCGCAACCAGCAGCAGCGGCGCAGCAATCTCCCGCCAGCAGGCTTGCGCCTGTTCGCGCTGATACAGAATCGGATTGACGAGCTTGTGCCGCGGATCGGCTCTGAGCTCGATGCGACCGTCGGCACGCTGTTTTCCCCATGAGCGGCAGATGAAATCCAGGCGATCCGGCGGAATGCGCGGATGGCGGCGGCCCAGCAGCTGCGCGAACTGCGCAAAGCTGTCGTACGTGGCAAACACGGTCCCGTGCGCCTGCTCGTCCAGCCATTGCCGATAACGTGCCGGCGCCAGGTCGGCCGTGGTACGCGCCAGGCCGAAACCTTCGAGGCTCACCAGACGACGCACACGTTGCGGGCGGATGCCGGCATACAGCATGGCGACGTTGCCGCCCATGCTGTGGCCAACCAGATCCACGGGAGTGTCCGGCGCGATCCGCTCGAGGATGGCGTCGAGATCGGCCAGGTAGTCGGGGAACCAGTAGCCTTCCTGCGGCCATTGGGTTCGGCCGAAGCCGCGCGCATCGAACGCCAGCAAGCTGCGGCGCTGCGGCAAATGATCGACCAGAAACTGCCAGGTGGCACCGCTGTCGCCCCAGCCGTGCAGCAGAACGATGGGCGGGTGGTCCGCGCCGGGCCAACGATAAAGCTGGAAGCCCAGTGCGCGCACCGCCAGGGTTTCGAGCTGCACGCCGCGACGGACGACGTAGGTCATGGGAACGGGCGATGCGGTAAGGAAACGTCCTGAAAGATGACGAAAGGCGGCCTGCGATCCAGGCCGCCCCCGAATACGCTTAAGTTACTCCGGCAGGCGCGGAATGCTGGTCTTGGCGCTGTAGGTACGGCTCTTGCGCCGTGCTTTCTTCTTGGCTTTCTTCGGCGCTGCCTTCTTCTTGGCCTTGGCCTTAGCCTTGGCCCGCTGCGGCAGGCGCACTACGCTGGTCTTGGCGCGAACGCCGCTCTTTTTCTTCTTGGTCGCCTTCTTCTTGGTTGCTCTCTTCTTGCCTGCCGCCTTGCGGGTTGCTTTCTTACGCGTTGCCATGGGTCACCTGTGTGTCGGGTTAGTCCGTAATGTTTTCCAAATGGCGGATCGTTATTTATGCCATCGATCGCCGGTTTGGATATTACACGTAGGAGCGGTGCTGGTGCATGATGCGCGCCAGCGAATAACACCCTGCAACGCTCGAGCGCTTTCGTTCTTGCCGAAAAATGAGCAGCGAACCCAATATCGACAGCATCGTGCTGCAGGCTCAGGGCCTGGGGCCGCGCGAGCGCGATGAGTTCGTGCGCAAGGCCTGCGGCTCGAATGAAACGCTGCTGTCGCGCGTGCTGCTCGCCTTGAGCGAGCGGGACACCGATGCGCCCTGGGAGGACATCGAGAACGACGAAGCGGCCGGTGTGGCGATCCAGCCGCTGGAAGGTCAGCGACTGGGGCCGTATCGCATCGTGCGCAAACTCGGCTCGGGCGGCATGGGCGATGTGTATCTCGCCGAACGCGCCGACGAGGAATACCAGCAGCGCGTGGCGATCAAACTGGTGCGCGCCGGCGCATTCACGCCACAAGTGCAGGGCCGCCTGCGGACCGAGCGCCAGATTCTCGCCACGCTGCAGCACTCCAACATCGCCCGGCTGCTGGATGGCGGCCGCGCTCCGGACGGCACGCCCTACCTGGTCATGGAATACATCGACGGCGAGCCCATCGATGTGTATTGCGACCGGCGCCGTCTGCCGCTGGACGCGCGTATCGAATTGGTCCGCGTCGTCTGCGCCGCCGTGCACTACGCGCACCAGAACCTGATCGTTCACCGCGACCTGAAGCCGAACAACATCCTGATCACCGAGTCGGGCGAGGTGAAACTGCTGGATTTCGGCATCGCCAAGCTGCTCGACGCCAGGCACTCGGTGCATACGCTGGCCGTGACGCACATGGACTACCGCGTCATGACGCCCGCGCACGCCAGCCCCGAGCAGGTGCGCGGCGATGTCATCACCACTGCGAGCGACATTTACGTGCTGGGCGTGCTGCTGTTCGAGCTGCTGTCGGGCCGCAAGCCGTTCCATCTGGTGGGCAGCCGGCTGACCGACATGGAACGCATCATCTGCGAGCAGGAACCGCCGCTGCCCAGCTCGATGGTGGAACGGACCGCGCAGGAATCACCCGAGCGGCTCCCAGACATCCTGGCCTGCCGTTCCACCACGCGCGCGCGACTGCGCAAGGATCTCCAGGGCGATCTGGACGACATCATCATGATGGCGATGCGCAAGGACGCGAATCGCCGCTACACCTCGGCCGAACAGTTGTCGGCGGACCTGCAGCGCCACCTGATCGGCCAACCGGTGCTGGCCACGCGCGATACCTGGACGTATCGCGCCCGTAAATTCCTTGCCCGGCACACCATGCCCGTGGTCGTTTCCGCCTTGGGCATCGTCACGCTGGCGGCTTTCGCCGCCATCACCTTCGTGCAGGCCAAACGCATCGCACACGAACGCGACGTGGTTGCCGCCGAACGCGCGCGTGCCGAGCAGGTCTCTTCGTTCCTGGTGGAATTGTTCGAGCTGTCGGATCCTTCCAAGAGCCGCGGCAACCAGGTGACCGCACGCGAGCTGCTCGACATCGGCGCCAGACGCGTCAGCGTCGGCTTGCAGGATCAACCGGAGACGCGCGCCACGCTCCTGGGCACCATCGGACGCGTCTACAGCAGCCTCGGACTATATTCGGACTCGGTCACGCTCCTGCAAGACGCGCTCAACTCCAAGATCGCCATCTATGGCCCCAAGCACGAGCAGGTTGCCGCATCCCTGGTCGCGCTCGGCAGCGCCCTGTGCGAGCAGGGCAAGCTCGACGAATGCGAGCAGCGCCTGAGCGCCGCACTGACCATGCAGCAGGAGTTGCTCGGCCCGACCGCCATCCAGACCGCCGCGACCTTGATGAGCTACGCCAAGCTCGCGCAGCAGCGCGGCACCCTCGACGTCGCCGAGCGCTATTACAACCAGAGCCTGGAAATCTACCGGCGCAACGGCAAGGACCGCACCACGGGGGCTGCCTCGGTCATGAACGAGCTGGCCGGCCTGCATTCTTACCGCGGCGAGTACCAGAAGGCGGAAACCCTATACCGGGCCGCACTCGACATCGATCGCCAGGCGCTGGGCCAGGATCATCCGCACGTCGCCATGCACGTGCACGACATCGCCGTGACGCTGCAACTGCAAGGCAAGCTGGCCGAGGCCGAGCCGCTGTACGTCGAATCGACGCAGCTGCTGCGCAAGATTCTCGGCCCATCACACCCGCATACACTGGATGCGCTGGCGAATTACGGGCGCTTCCTGCGCCGCTCCGGCGAGTTGCAGCAGGCCGAGCAGGTGCTGAGCGATGTGTTGGCGACGGACAAGGTGGCGCGCGGCCCGGAGCACGCTTTCGTCGGTCACGACCTGGTCAGCCTGTCGAATGTGCGGCTCGACCTGGGCAACTACGCGCAGGCCGAGCAGGATCTGCACGCCGCGCTCGATATCTACGCAAAAGCGCTGCCGCCCGAGCATCCCTATGTAGCCTCCGCGCTATCCGGACTCGGTCGTGCGCAGCTGGGCCTGGGCCATAGCAAGGAAGCGGAAGAGACCCTGCGACGGGCGATTGCGATGGCGGAGAAATCCCTGCCCGCCGACAGCGCGCCCGTGTCGGTTGCCAAAAGCACGCTCGGGCACGCGCTGCTGGCTCAACATCGCAACGAAGAAGCGGCGCCCCTGTTACGCGATAGCTATCCGGTGCTGGTCAAATCGCAGGGTGAAAACGCGCCGCTGACGAAACAGACGCGCGACGCGCTGGCGCAGCTCCAGGCCGGAAGATAAGAACGCAGCCTCAGCCGCCGAGGAACATCCGGTACGCGGGATTATCGGTCTCTTCGCTGTACACGTACTTGAGCTCGCGCACGTGCAGGTCGAAGTCGACGCTCTCGCCCGGCGGAATCTGCACACCGGCCAGCACGCGACCGTAGTCGGAGCCGTGGTTGCGATAGTGGAACAGCGTGATGTTCCACTGCGTGCCGATGGCGTCCAGGAATTTGCCCAGCGCGCCCGGCCGCTCCGGGAACTCGAAACGGAACAGGCGTTCGTGCGGGATGCGGGCACGGCCGCCAACCATGTAGCGCACGTGCAGCTTGGCCATCTCGTTCTCGCTCATGTCGAGCACGGGATATCCGGCGCTCTTGAGCGTCGCGATGACGGCTTCCTTCTCCTTGCGCCCTTCCGACAGCGCCAGGCCGACGAAAATATGCGCCGGCCCGCCTTCGTTGTAGCGATAGTTGAACTCGGTGACGCTGCGCCGGCCCAGCGTGGCGCAGAACCGCAGGAAACTGCCCTTCTCTTCCGGGATCTCGACCGCGATCAGGGCCTCGCGGTAGCCGCCGATGTCGGCCCGCTCGACCACGTGCCGCAGGCGGTCGAAATTCATGTTGGCGCCGCAATTGATGCCCACGAAGGTGCGCTCGCGGCAGTTCTCGCGCGCCACGTACTTCTTGATGCCGGCGACGGACAACGCACCGGCCGGTTCGACGATGGCGCGATTGTCTTCGAAGATGTCCTGGATGGCGGCGCAGATCTCGTCGTTGCTCACCAGGATCACTTCGTCCACGTATTGCTGGGCCAGCCGGAACGGCTCCTCGCCCACGCGGCGCACGGCCACGCCGTCCGCGAACGTGCCGACACGATCCAAGGTGATGCGGCGGCGCTCGCGCAATGACTGGTGCATGGCATCCGCATCCTCCGGCTCCACGCCGATGATACGGACCTGCGGAAACAGATGCTTCACATAGGTGGCGATGCCGGAAATCAGGCCGCCGCCGCCCACGCCGACGAAAATGGCGTCGATCTGATCGCCCGGACACTGGCGCAGGATCTCCACGCCGATGGTGCCCTGGCCGGCGATGACGTCCGGATCGTCGAACGGATGGATGAAGGTGAGCTGGCGCTCGCGGGCCAGGCTCAGCGCATGCTCGTACGCCTGATCGTAGTCGTCGCCGTGCAGGACCGCCTCGCCGCCGAAATCGATCACCGCCTGCACTTTGATCTGCGGCGTGGTGAGCGGCATGACGATGGTGGCCTTGATACCGCGCTTGCGCGCTGCCAGCGCTACGCCCTGGGCGTGGTTTCCGGCGGAAGCGCAGATCACGCCGCGCCCGGCGGCCGTGTCGGAAAGGTGTGCGATCTTGTTGTAGGCGCCACGAATCTTGAACGAAAACACCGGCTGCATGTCTTCGCGTTTGAACAGCACCGTATTGCCGAGGCGGCGGCTGAGCCGCGGCGCATGCTCGAGCGGCGACTCGATGGCAACATCGTAGACGCGCGCCTTGAGGATGCGTTCCAGGTAATCGTTGGACATCGTGACTGGAAGAAGAGGACGGCCAGACGCGATACGGTAGCAGGAAAGTGCGCAATAATGTCGCCACCGGATTCAATACTGCTTCTCGAAAAACGCCGATGCACGATCACGCCCCGCCGCACCTGACCCGCCGGGAAGTCCTGGCGACCGCTGTGACTCTGGGAACTGCCGCGCTCGCGCCGGCCAACGCCCAACCGCTGGATCTGCCGACCTCCTCCAAGGAGCTGTGGCAATGGGTTCGCACGCAGCCGGTAACCAACGCCCGGGTCGCCTGGCTCGACGTGGCCAGTGCCGGCGCGACGCTGCGGGGAGCCATGGCCTCCGAGTATCGCGCACGCGAAATCCAGAGCATCGAGCTCACCACCTTCGCCAATACCGATCGCTGGGGCGCCGAGAGCACGCGCCTGGCGACGCGATTCGCGACTTTCGTCGGCTGCGATCCGGACGAGATCGTGTTCACCCACGGCACCGGCGAAGGATTGAGCATGGTGGCGGCGGGTCTCGACCTGAACAGCGGCGATGAGATTCTCACGACCGCCCAGGAGCATCCGGCGGCCATCAGCCCGTGGATGTTCCAGGCGCGTCGCCGCGGCATCGTGGTGAAGCAGATCGAGCTGCCGGTGCCGCTGACCAGCACAGCGCAGGTGCTGGAGGCCTTCACCAAGGCCATGACGGAACGCACCAAGGTGCTGGCGTTCAGCCATGTGCAGTATTCGGACGGCTTCGTCATGCCGGTCCGCGACCTGTGCCAGCTGGCCCGACAGCGCAACATCATCTCGGTGATCGACGGCGCACAGGCGCTGGGCATGCTGAATTTTTTCGTGCGCGACCTGGGCTGCGATTTCTATGCAGCCGGCTTCCACAAATGGCTCGCCGGCTGTCATGGCACCGGCATGCTGTACGTCCGCCGCGAAATGCTGGACCGTCTCTGGCCGCAGCAGCCGCGCAGCATAGACGCTTCGCCGCCGCTCACCACACCGACTTATCCGGTGGGCCAGAACGCCATCCCCGCAGCCCTGCACAAGTTCGGCAACGTGCTGCCGCAGCTGTGGCCGGCAATCAAAGGCAGTGAAGCGGCACTGGAATTTCACGACCAGGTCAACCGCACGCGCATCGAGGCCCGGATCCGTGAACTGGTCATCTATGCCCGGATGCGCCTGCAGCAGCAGCTGCCGGGAGTCGAGCTCCTGACTTCCGGTGCGCCGGGACTGTGGGGCGGCATCCTGACGTTCCGTGTTCCCGGCCGACCGGCTTCGGCGCAAGCGGCGATGCTCGCAGGCGTGAATCGCGTCTATCTCTCCAGCCTCAACTGGCCGAATCCCGAACAGGGCACGCTGCGCCTGTCGCTGCACGTCTTCAACTCGCACGACGAGGTGGATCGACTGGCGCAGGGCCTGTCGCTGATACCGAAATCGTGATCGCCAGCTCCCGACGCAACAAGAAGAACCCTCCATGGAGCGCTCCTACTTACTGCTGACCGGCTCGCTCAGCGGCCTGGTCAGCATCCTGGCGCAGGCAGTGCTGTGGTCACTGGCCGAAGCGGCCTTTCCGCGCCTGCGGGCCGAGGGCGCTTCGAGCCGCCAGCTCGACGTACCTGACATCCTGGTGCACATGGCGGCCGGCGTGGGACTGGGACTGCTGTTCTGGCTGAGCTGGGGCCTCACGGCCATCGTGGACGTGAGCTGGTGGCAGCGCGGCCTGATCTTCGGCGGACTCACCTGGGCGGTGCTGATCGCCCCCTCGGTCATCAGCATCGCGCGTGCAATGCAACTCGCCGCCATGCCGGCGACAGTGCTCGCGATGCGATGGGCGACGACGTGCGTGATCGCTGGACTGGCCTGTGCGTGGAGTTGGGAACGCGCGGTCTGAGTCGCTACGGCACGAGACTCAGTGCCAGGTACTGTTGTGGGTATACGGTACTGGCTTCCCTCTATTACTCAGCAGAGACGCCGTGCCAGCCCTCGTTCTGGCATGGAAGCGCGTGAAGCTGAACAGGATGCTGACGCTGGCCTCGTCGATCATCACCTGAGGCCACACATTTCAGAGACCAGCGGTAGGTATTGTGGTCAAGAGCAGCGTCGTGCCAGGCGTCGTTCTGGCCGGGGCCACGCATTTCCAGGACCGCGCGTAAATACGTCCCTGTAGCGCTTGCTCACTCGGAACGTCCTGTTCCTCCTCTCATCCTGAAAATGCGTGGCCCCGCCCAGAACGACGCCCGAGATGCTGTGCCAACTTCTGCTTCCGGAAGTGCGCTCTCCGAGCGCCACGGCACTCGAAGCCTCTGCGGTTCTGGAGGAGGTGTCTCGTTTCGGGAGCCTCAAAAACAGGATGTTTTTGTGGCAGCCCCCAGGGATGGGTTCACGGCGGTCCCGAAACGAGACACCTCCTCCGGAACCGCACGCTGCCGATCGAAGCTGCTCTTCCTCCGTCCTGTCCAAGACGAGACCGCAACTCCAACAAACGAGAGCCACGCTCGGCAAAGAGCACGGAAGCCCTCAGCCGCAATCACTCACGCCGGGTTTGCCTTGTACATACCCGCTCCCTCGCAAACGAGGGAGCGGGTAGAGGCTCACTTATCTGAACGTGGCGATGCCAGCGATCAGCGATCGAGGAACTCGCGGGCGACTGCCGCGAAGCGCTGCGGGGCAGCGCTGATGAAGCCCTGGCCGTATTCCGAGAGATCCAGCAGGCTGGAGTTCGGCAATGCGGCGCGCACGCGGGGGGCCTGATCCCAGAATTCGTCCTTGAGGCGCAACACCAGCGCCTGCTGGCGGACCAGCGGCAGGCGTTCGTTCACCGGATAGTCGGAAGCGGCCGCGAGGCCACGTACGGCGTTGACGCCCGCGCGCAGCCGGTCGCTGAAATCGTCGGTAACCGCGGCAATGGGCGAGTTCGAGCTGCGATTGTCGAGCATGCGCTGCCACTCCTCGGCCACGTCGCTGCCGTCTTCACGCGCTGTGGATTGTGCGAGCAGAGACACGCGATCCTGCGCCGCATGCGCCGGCACGCCCCACAACATAGTGCGACGCACCTGCTGCGGGCGGGCGATGGCGAGCTCGGCGGCGATCAGCGCGCCCAGCTGATAACCGAAGATGTCGACCGAGCGCAGCCGCAGGCTGTCGAGAAACTCGCCGGCCGCGCCGGCCAGATCCGCCACCGAGAACTTCCCGGCGGGCGCATCCGAAGTGCCGTGGCCTGGCAGGTCCAGCGCATACACGCTGCGGTCCGAGCCCAGCTCCTTGAGCATCGGCGCGAAGAAACGGCCCGAGCCGCCGGCGTGATGCAGGCACACCAGCGGCGTACGTTCGTCGAAGCCGCCGCCCGATGGGTATGCGGTCCAGACATGGATCTGGCCGTAACGGCACTCGGCATAGGAACGGCGAACATGCACGGCGGCCGGTTGCGGCAGCGGCAGACGACTACGATGCTTGGCTTGGATCACTTAAGCGAACCCCCGCTTGATTGAAGTGGATACCGGCGATCGGCGTGAGGTGGGCCGATCACGGTCAGGTCAGCGAACTGTCCGACAAAGTGTACGGATGCATCCCGTACAAGAAATGGATGCAGGTCTCAGCTTGCGGACGGCGCTGTCGCCGATTGCCGTCATCGCGAGACGCATCTTAAGGAACACCTTCGCTACACTCGTGCATCCGATCGGCGGCGCAACCCGAGGTTCCCGATGAGCATCACAGTTCCGACAAGCCGTGCAGTTAAGGGAAAACCGTATCGAGCGACGCTCGCACTACTGCTCGCCGGTCTTGCTGTGGCGAGCGTCGCAGCCAGTGTTGCCGACGCTGCCGAGCCCTTCACCGCCGAGGCGATGTGGAAACTCAAGCGCCTGGCAGATCCGGCGATCTCGCCCGATGGACGCATGGCCGTGGTGGCGGTCACGACTTATGACATGGACCAGAACAAGGGCGACGCCGACCTGTGGCTGGTGCCCACCAAGTCCGGCAAACCACGACAGCTCACCAGCGCCGTGTCTGGCGATTCATCGCCGGCGTGGAGTCCGGATGGCGAACTGATCGCATTCATCTCCAAGCGCAACGACGACAAGGAACCGCAGCTTTATGTCATCGCGGTCGACGGCGGCGAAGCGCGCCGGGTGACGAACGTGCCCACCGGCGTGGCGGCGCCGAAGTGGTTTCCGGATTCGCGACGCCTCGCATTCATCACGCAGGTGTGGCCGGAACTGAAGACCTGGCCGGAAATGGCGGCGCGCCTGCGGGAACGCGCGGATTCGAAAATGACCGCGCGCGTCTGGGACAAGGCGCCGTTCTCGTACTGGGACCGGTTCCTGGACGACCGCAAGACCCATGTCTATTCCGTCGGTATCGAGGGCGGCGAGCCCAAGGCCATCACGCTCGAAGCCGGCCACCCGCTCGACGCGGCCGAGCCCGATGCCAGTTCTTATGACATCTCCCCGGACGGCACCGAGATCGCCTTCGTTTCCGACACCGACACCACCGGCACCGATCCGAATTTCGACGTGTTTGTCATGCCGGTGGATGGCGGCGCGGCCCGCAACCTCACCGCCGACAATCCGGCGAACGATTTCGCGCCGCTGTACAGCCCCGACGGGCGCTTGCTCGCGTTCCGTAAGCAGGTCATCAAGGGCTTCTATGCAGATCGCGCGCGGCTGATGATCTATGAGCGCCGCAGCCAGGCCACGCGCAACCTCACCGAAGACTGGGACCGGTCCGCCGACGGACTGGTGTGGTCGCCCGATTCGCATTCGTTGTTCGGCGCGATCGACGACGCCGGCACGCGTCGCGTGTACCGATTCGACGTGGGCGGCGGCACGCCGCGTGCGATCACGGGCGATCACAGCTTCGGCTCGCTCGCCGCCGCCGGCTCCGGCCCGGTCATCATCGGCCTGCGCCAGAGCTTCAGCGAGCCGCCGACGCTGGTCAGCATCATTGCCCGCACCGGCGCGGCCACCAAGCTGTCGGACTTCAACGATGCGGCGCTGGCCAATCTCACGCAGGGCAAGGTCGAGAGCGTCACGTACAAGGGCGCCAACGGCGAGGACGTGCAGATGTGGGTGGTGTATCCGCCCAACTTCACGCCCGACCGGAAATGGCCGCTGCACCTGCTGCTGCACGGTGGACCGCACAACGGCATGACCGACGGCTACCAGTGGCGCTGGAACGCGCAGGTGTTCGCCAACTGGGGCTACGTCACCGCCTGGCACAATTTCCACGGCTCCAGCGGGTTCGGCCAGGCGTGGGCCGACTCCATCACCAAGGAATGGGCCGAGCTGCCTTACCAGGACACCATCAAGGCCGCCGAATGGTTCACCGCCCAGCCCTGGATCGACGCCAACCGCATGAGCGCCGGCGGCGGCAGCTATGGCGGCTATCTGGCCACGCTCCTGCTGGGCAGGCCGCACCCCTTCAAGACGCTGGTGGCGCACGCCGGGGTGTACGACCTGTATTCGCAGGTGGCGACCGACGACGGCGCGACCAAGGGCCGCTACGGCGAGTACTGGCAGGATTTCGAGCGCATCAACCGCAACTCGCCGCACATGAACGCGGCCAACTTCAACACCCCGACGCTGATCATCCACGGCCAGCTCGACATGCGCGTGCCGGTGAACAACAGCCTGGAGCTGTTCAACACACTGCAGAACCGCGGCGTGCCGAGCCGGCTGGTGTACTTCCCCGACGAGAACCACTGGGTGCTCAAACCGCAGAACTCGGTGTTCTGGTACCAGACCAACCGGCAATGGCTGCAGCAATACGTCAAGCCCGGTCCGGGCGAGGCGGCGGCGGCACCGGCACCAGCGGTTTCGACGCAGCAATAGCACGACCCGTCGCAGGCACGACCGCAGCAGCCAACAATCGGTGGATCATTCGACACGACCTCATCGTCGTCACCCATGACCGGTCCCAAGGGTCATTTCCGCGCAAGCGGGAATCCCTTCTCAGACCGGATGGATTCCCGCTTGCGCGGGAATGACAGAAGGCAGTAGCAGTACTACAGCAAGAGGGGGCACCCATGAATCGACGCGAAGCGCTCAGGATCGGGGCCGCGACCGCAGCCGCCGGTTTGATGGGAACAAACGTGCTGGCCCAGACCCGATCGCTGCGAGTGCTGATTCTCGGCGGTACCGGCTTCATCGGCCCGCACTTCGTCGAGGTGCTGCGCACGCACGGTCACAAGCTGACGCTGTTCAATCGCGGCAAGCGCAATCCGGGCCTGTTCCCCGACGTCGAGGCGCTGACCGGCGACCGCAACGGCCAGATCGACGCACTCAAGGGCCGCGACTGGGACGTGGTCATCGACAACTCCGGCTACCGGCCGCGCGAAGTGAAACTCACCGCGGATCTGCTCAAGGACCACGTCCAACACTACCTATATATATCGAGCATTTCCGCGTACGCCGATCTGTCCAAACCGGGCACCGACGAGGATGCCCCGCTCGCCAAGCTGGCGGATCCGACGGCGGAAGAGATCACCGATGAAACCTACGGCGGCCTCAAGGCCGCCTGCGAACAGGTCGTCGAGCAGACGTACGGCAAGCGCTGCACCGTCATCCGTCCCTCTTACATCGTAGGGCCCGGCGACAGCACCGATCGTTTCACTTATTGGCCGGTGCGCACCGCACGCGGCGGTGAAATGCTGGCGCCCGGCACGGCTGGCGATCCGATCCAGTTCATCGACGTGCGCGACCTGGCGGATTTCGTGCGCCTGTGCGTCGAGCGGAACATCGACGGCCGCTACAACCTGTGCAACCAGCCCCGTTCGGTATCGATGGGCAATCTGCTGGAGACCAGCCGGCGCGTGTCCAGGTCCGATGCGAAATTCGTCTGGGTCAGCCCGCAGTTCCTGGAAACGCAGAAGGTGCTGGAAAGCGGTGAGATTCCGATCTGGGCGCCAGCCACCGGCGAGTTTGGCGGCATCGCGCTGGTCAGCCCCGCACGCGCGGTGGCCAAAGGCCTGCGCTACCGTGACGTGCAGACCACAGTCGCGGACACACTGGCCTGGCATGCCAAGCGTCCTGCGGAGCAGCAACAGAAGCTGAAGGCCGGCCTGACGCCCGAGCGCGAAGCCGAGCTGCTCAAACTGTGGCGGGCCCGTTCGAAGCAGGAATAAGATGAATCCCCTTCGAAGGGGGTTCTATGACGCAACCCATTCGCTTCTGGACGGCCGCCGTTCTGCCGGCCGTGATGCTGACAATCACCGCCTGCTCACCGCGCGAGAATCCGGAGCTGCAATGGGCGCATGCAGCATTGCAGCGTAATCCCAATGTCGAGATCGTCGCTGTCGATAATCAGACCGGCGTATTCACGCTGCGCGACAAACGCACGGGCGCAATGCAGGCAGTCGGGTTGAACGAGCTCGCAGCGGCGCCGATGGACAGGCTGGAGCTGGTGAACAATTCGTCGCGTGAGGGTGCGACGTCGCCGGAAACTGCATCAGGCGGCGCTGCGACTTCTCCAGCCACTCAGCAATCTGAACCCGCAGCATTGGCAGGCAATGCACCCGTAACGCCGCGCGAATCGGCAACCCAATCAGAATCAGCTGCGCCGGAGCAATCCGCGACAAGCCCGGCAACGATGGCTGCTGCGAAGCCGTACACCATCGAACGCAATGGCGGTCAACTCAGGGTGAGCGGCCCCGGCATCAGCGTCGTTTCAGCAGCCACGAGCAACGCTCCTGCACAGAACAAACAAGCACAGCGCGCCGTCGATCCGATCATCTGCGAAGGGTCACGCCTGCTGCACGTCGACAACCGCGACATCCATGTCGATGGCGACGCGATCGTGGCCCGCGGCGGCTGCGAGCTGTACATCACCAACAGCACCGTCGTCGGCGCCCGCACCGGACTGGTGGTCCAGGACGCAATGGTTCACATCGCGAACAGCCGCATCGAGGGTGCCATTGCTTCATTCGAAGCTGGCAGCAACGCGCGACTGTTTGTGCGCGGCTCGACCTTCCACGGCGTGTCGCGCCGCGAAGAAGGTGCGACGGTTCAGGATCAGGGCGGCAATCGCTGGCAGTGAACGCGTCGGACTCGTGGATCAGGTATCCAGCGGCCCGAATGTTTTCGCGTCCTGTTCATCGAAGATATCGACACCCTTGGGGTGCCGGAACATGCGCTTGCCCAGATCCGGAAAGTCGACGACTTCGGTTTCGCGATGCTCGCCGCCCATCAGGTAGACCAGCTCGGCCTCGAACGGATTGCGCAGGTGATGCGCCACGCCCGGCGTGGGAAACGCCATGAAGTCGCCCGGACCCACTTCGTATTCGACATCGTCGATGCGCGCCACCCCACGGCCGGCGAGGATGTAGATCCATTCCTCCTCGGTCCAGTGCGAGTGGTAGACGAAGGATTCCTTGCCGGGCGGAATGCGCGCCAGGTTGACGCCGGTGCGCTTCAGGCCGGTGGATTTTCCCAGCTGATAGCCCCGCAGCTCCGAGTCGGGATTCCACGGATGCGAGAAAGTCTGCGATCTGGCGGCGACATCGGCGGCGCGCAGCAGGTAGAGATTCGGGCGGTCGATGCTCATGACGTGACGATCTGTTTCGAACGAGGCCGCGGAGCTTGCACCCCGCCGTGGCCATCGGCAACCTTCCGCCCGGTATGAACAGGTGGCGGATTGCAGGACTGATCGTGGCGGTGGCACTGGCAGCATGGCTGGTGCTGCGCAGCTGTGCGCCCGAGCCGGAACCGGCCGTCGTCGTTCCGCCACCGCCGCGCGAGCAGTTCCACACGTCCAAGCCGCTGCAACTCGCAATGGCGAGCACAGCGGATCCCGCAGCGAGCGAATGGCTGGAACGCGAACTGCGCTATCTGCTGATCCGCGGACGCATGCAGGTGGCCGGCCCCGACCAGCCGAATGCTTTCACCCTGCGGGTCGAGCTTCCGCAAGCCCCGCAAACCAAGGCCAAACTCACCCTGCTCGCGCCGGACGACCAGCCGGAGCGCGAGACCGAAATCGATCTGGGCGCAGCGGAAAAGCCGGGGAAGCTGGATACCGTGCAGACGTTCGCGCGCGCCCTGCCTCGCTTCCTGGGTGCAGACAACGTGGCGACGGACTGGACCGGTTTCATCGGCACCGAAGATGGCGCGGCCTACGACACTTTCATCCGCAGTTCGGATGAATTGCTGGGCACGAGCGGCCGCGGCTTCACGCAGCTGTCCGCTCCCGAACGCTCACCGGCGGTGGAGCGGCTCGAATCGCTGGTCCGCAGGCATCGCGACTTCGCACGCGCGGTGGCACTGCTTTCGGTGGGATACCTGAGCCTGGGCGGCGAAGACGAAGCCTCGCTGATCAGGATTGCCGACACAACGGCCGAGCGTGCACTCGGCATCGATCCCGCACTCACCAATGCACGCAGCGCAATCGGCCTGGTTCGCCTGCGGCGCGGCGAGTGGGCCGGCGCGATGGAACATTTCAATGCGGCGCTGGCGATCGATGCGAACTCGGTGCCCGCGCTCGAAGGCCTGGCGTGCCTGTTGGTCGACGTGGGTCATGCAAGCGCCGCCCTGCCGATCGCACAACGCGCAGTCGCCCTGCAACCTGCCAGCATAGGCGCAAACGAATGTCTCGCTTACGCACAACTTGCCACGAACTCACCCGCCGAGGCGGCAGAGAAGCCGGCGAGCGACCCTCTGGCAGTCGCGCAGGCGAAAGCGATGAGTGCATTGCTATCCGGCGATGCCAACCTGGCACAACGCACCTTGCGTAGCGCCAAAGGCGTAAGAAACGCAGCCACCTGGGTCGATCCGTTGCTGCAAGCTGCCGCAGACCGGCGCAAGACCTCGCAGGCGCTGCAAGCCATCACCCGCGCCGCCAGCGAACGGCTCATCGACCCGGTTACGGAGGTCGTGTGCGGCGCGGCGCTGCGCCAGTCGGATTTCGTGTTCAACCGCATGCTGCGGCTGCATCGCCAGAACGACTCGGTGCCGCTGCGCATCCTGTGGCTGCCGCAAACAGATTTTCTGCGGCAACACGCGCGTTTCGAAGAGATTGCCGAAGCCGCGGCACTGCTGCCGTTCTGGCAGGACCACGGCTCACCCGATGTGTGCGCTCAGGAGCCGGACGTTTACGGCTGCAAGCTGCGCGCCGCCGGCACGGCGCCGAAAGCCGAATAACGGCCATGAGCGTTTCGGCGGACTATCTCGCCTACGTCATCGACCAGCTCGCACCGTTCGCGAAGGTGATTTCACGGCGCATGTTCGGCGGCGCCGGTCTGTACGCCGATGGATTGTTCTTCGCACTGATCGCCGAGGAGGAGTTGTACTTCAAAGTCGACGACTCCAACCGCGAAGACTACGTGGCGCGCGGCTACCGACCCTTCCGGCCGTTTCCGGACAAGCCCGAAATGCCGTCGATGAATTACTACCAGGTGCCGGCCGAGGTTCTGGAAGACCCCGATGAGCTGAAGCAGTGGGCGCGCAAAGCGCTCGCGGTTGCTGCAGCGGCCGCCGCAGCAAAATCGAAACCGAAGCGAACGGCGCAGCGCGCTTCCCGCAAATAGCAATGAATCTGGCTCACCGCCGCGCGTCGCTTCCGACACGCCTCCCGTGCAGCACCTCGACAGCAGCGGAGTCTGTCGCAGCAGGCTCGCCTAACCGCACTGCGGAATCTGCGCAACGCAGTATTCTGCCTTGAACTTGCGCCTATAATGCCGGCCCCTGCCGCCGCGCCGATCGCTTGCCGTCTCGCACCGCAGGCGCAGTTGCGCGATATCCAGCGGCTTTCTCAAACCGAGCACTCATGGGAGACGCACTGATGGGGGCTATCAACGCCGTGGCCAGCCTCGCCGTCGAAGGCGAGATCGCGATTCTTTCGATCAACTCACCGCCCGTGAACGCACTCTCGCACGCAGTACGCGAAGGCGTCGTGCAGGGCATGCAGCAGGCGATCGAGAACAGCGCCGTGAAGGCCGTGGTGCTGATTTGCGAGGGCCGCACCTTCATCGCCGGCGCCGACATCACCGAGTTCACCAAGCCGCTCAAGGATCCCAGCCTGCTCGATACCGAAAATTCGGTGGAGCATTCGCCCAAGCCGGTCATCGCCGCGATTCACGGCACCGCGCTCGGCGGTGGCTTCGAGCTCGCGCTGTGCTGCCACTATCGCGTTGCGGTTCCGTCCGCAAAGTTCGGACTGCCTGAAGTACACCTGGGCCTGCTGCCCGGCGCCGGCGGCACGCAGCGTCTGCCGCGCGTCGTGGGTCCGGAAGCCGCACTCGAAATGATGCTCAGCGGCAAGCACGTCGACGCCAAGTTCGCGCTGTCGAACGGGATCGTCGACGAGCTGGTGCCGGAAGGCGAGCTGAAGACCGCCGCCGTGGCCTATGCCAAGCAAGTGGTGGCCGAAAAGCGGCCGCTGAAGAAAGTGCGCGACCTGAACGACAAAGTCGTTGCCGCGCGCGGCAAGCAGCAGATTTTCGACGATGCCCGGAAAGCCAACGCGCGCAAGTTCCGCGGTTACATCGCTCCCGAATACATCATCCGCTGCATCGAAGCCGCGGTGAACCTGCCGTTCGAAGAAGGCATCGCGTTCGAACGCACGCTGTTCAACGAGCTGATGCAGGGCGCGCAGTCCGCGGCGCAGCGCTACGTGTTCTTCTCCGAGCGCCAGGTGTGGAAGATTCCGGATCTCGCCGACGACACCCCGATCGTGCCGATCAAGAAAGTGGGCGTGGTCGGCGCCGGCACCATGGGCGGCGGCATTTCCATGAACTTCGCCAACGTCGGCATTCCGGTCACCATCGTCGAGACCAAGCAGGAAGCGCTGGAGCGCGGTCTGGGTGTGATCCGCAAGAATTACGAGCGCAGCACCAAGAGCGGCAAGCTCACCCTGGCGGACGTGGACAAGCGCATGGCGCTGCTCAAAGGCACGCTCAACCTCGAAGAACTGGCCGACTGCGATCTGGTGATCGAGGCCGTGTTCGAAAACATGGAGGTGAAGCAGGAGGTCTTCGCCAAGCTCGACCGCATCGTCAAGCAGGGCGCGATCCTGGCGAGCAACACGTCCTATCTCGACCTCAACCAGATCGCCGCCGCCACGCAGCGGCCCGAGTCCGTCATCGGACTGCACTTCTTCTCGCCGGCCAACGTGATGCGCCTGCTGGAAGTGGTGCGCGGCGCCAAGACTTCGAAGTCCGCAATCGCCACCGCGATGCAGTTGGCGAAGAAGATCGGCAAGATCGCCGCGCTGGTGGGCGTATGCCCCGGCTTCGTCGGCAACCGCATTCTGTTCGCGCGCCAGAACCAGGCCAACGCGATGCTGCTGGAAGGCGCTCTGCCCTGGGACATCGACCGCGTGATCTACGACTTCGGCTTGCCGATGGGCCCCTTCGCCATGGCCGACCTGGCGGGTCTGGACCTGGGCTGGGTGAAGGAGAAATCCACCAGCTCCACCATCCGCGAAGTGCTGTGCGAGAAGGACCGCCGCGGCCAGAAGACCGGCGCCGGTTTCTACGATTACGACGAGCAGCGCAACGCCAAGCCGTCGGCCGTGACCGAGCAGATCATCAAGGACTTCGCCGCGCGCAGCGGCAATCCGCAGCGCAAGATCTCCGACGAGGAGATCCTGGAGCGCTGCATCTACGCGCAGATCAACGAAGGCGCGAAGATCCTCGAGGAAGGTATCGCCATCCGCCCCTCCGACATCGACATCGTCTGGATCAACGGCTACGGCTGGCCGGCCTATCGCGGCGGCCCGATGTTTTACGCGGATACGGTGGGGCTGCAGAAAGTGGTGGCGAAGCTGCAGGAGCACGCGCCGAAGCTCGGCAAGGATTTCACGATCTCGCCGCTCCTGGAGAAACTGGCAGCCGAGGGCAAGCGTTTCCAAGACTTGAAGTGAGGGTTCGACATGCGTGAAGCAGTCATCGTCGCCACGGCGCGCACACCGATCGGCAAGGCGTATCGCGGAGCGTTCAACAACACGCAGGGCCAGGAACTGGCCAGTCATGCGATCGCCCAGGCGGTCAAGCGTGCCGGGGTCGATCCGGCCGAGATCGACGATGTCATCCTGGGCTGCGCCCTGCAGCAGGGCTCGACGGGCAGCAATGTCGCGCGGCAGGGGCTGCTGCGCGCCGGGCTGCCGGTCACGGTTCCGGGCATGAGCATCGACCGCCTGTGCTCTTCGGGGCTGATGGCCATCGCCACCGCGGCCAAGCAGATCGTGCACGACGGCATGCAGATCGCGATCGGCGGCGGCGTCGAATCCATCTCGCTGGTGCAGAACGACAAGATGAACCGTTTCCGCGCCGCCGATCCGTGGCTGGTCCAGAACCTGCCGCAGATCTACATGAGCATGATCGAGACCGCGGAAGTGGTTGCCGAACGCTACGGCATCAGCCGTGAAGCCCAGGACGAATACGCACTGCAGTCGCAACAGCGCACCGCGCAGGCGCAGGCCGAGGGCCGTTACAACGCGGAGATCGCGCCGCTGCCTTCGATCATGACGGTCACCGACAAGGCCACCGGCGCGACCTCGGAGAAAGCCGTCACGCTCGAGCTCGACGAAGGCAATCGCCCCAAGACCACACTGGCCGACCTGCAGGCGCTCAAGCCGGTGTTCAAGGACGGTCAGCGCATCAAGGAAGGCCGCTTCATCACGGCAGGCAATGCCTCGCAGCTGTCGGATGGCGCCGCCGCGCTGGTGCTGATGGAAGCCAAGGAAGCCGAAAAGCGCGGTTTGAAGCCGCTGGGCGCGTACCGCGGCATGGCAGTCGCGGGCTGCGATCCGGACGAGATGGGCATCGGCCCGGTTTTCGCCGTCCCCAAGCTGCTGCAGAAGCAGGGCCTGACCATGGACGACATCGGCCTGTGGGAGCTGAACGAGGCCTTCGCCAGCCAGGTGCTCTACATCCGCGACCGGCTCGGCATCCCGAACGACAAGCTCAACGTTTCCGGCGGCGCGATCTCCATCGGCCACCCGTACGGCATGTCGGGTGCGCGCATGACGGGCCATCTGCTCATCGAGGGCAAGCGCCGCGGCGTGAAATATGGCGTCGTCACGATGTGCGTCGGCGGCGGCATGGGCGCCGCGGGGCTGTTCGAGATCTTCTGAACGGGCGTCGCACACGGGGCGAGGCACAACCCTCGCCCTGGTCCTGAAAAAGCCCACGGCAATCGCCGGGGCTCGCGTATTGCGCAGGAAATGGCGTCACTGGCACAGCAGCCATGCCGCGACGGGGCTTGCGAAACAGGGTTTCAGCGGGATATCCGCGGCGCTGTCATATCTTCCCCGAGTCCGATCGAGACCTTCACGCGGATGTGCAAAGGCCGCTTCGGCCGTTACACTCCACGCCGGCGGCCGCTGTGCCGCCTTTCTTTTCAGCATCTGTATTGGCGCGAGATCATGGCGACGGCAAGCGAACGAATCGAGCACATCTACAATCAGGTCGTCCAGCGCAATCCGGGCGAGACCGAGTTCCACCAGGCCCTGCGCGAGGTCCTCGAAACCCTGGGGCCGGTGCTGGAGAAACATCCGGAATACGCCGAGCACAAGATCATCGAGCGCATCTGCGAGCCCGAGCGCCAGATCATCTTCCGCGTGCCGTGGCAGGACGACCAGGGCGAAGTCCAGATCAACCGCGGCTTCCGCGTCGGCTTCAACAGCGCGCTGGGACCGTACAAGGGCGGACTGCGCTTCCATCCTTCGGTGTACCTGGGAATCATCAAGTTCCTCGGCTTCGAGCAGATCTTCAAGAACGCGCTCACCGGCCTGCCCATCGGCGGCGCCAAGGGCGGCGCGGACTTCGATCCGAAGGGCAAGTCCGACAGCGAGATCATGCGCTTCTGCCAGAGCTTCATGACCACGCTGTGTCACTACCTCGGCGAATTCACCGACGTGCCGGCCGGCGACATCGGCGTGGGCGCGCGCGAGATCGGTTATCTGTTCGGCCAGTACAAGCGCATCACCAACCGCTACGAATCGGGCGTGCTCACCGGCAAGAGCCCGGAATGGGGCGGCGCGCTGGTGCGGCGTGAAGCCACCGGCTACGGCACCGTCTACTTCGTCGACGAGATGCTGAAGGCACGCGGCGACGTGCTCGAAGGCAAGGTCTGCACCGTGTCCGGTTCCGGCAATGTTGCGATCTACGCCATCGAGAAGCTGCAGTCGCTGGGCGCCAAGGTGGTGGCCTGCTCCGATTCCAACGGCGTCATCCACGACGAGCGCGGCATCGACCTCGAACTGGTCAAGCAGCTCAAGGAAGTGGAACGCCGCCGCATCCGCGACTATGTCGACCAGCGTTCCGGCGCCCGCTATCTCGAGAACGGCCGCATCTGGGACATCCCGTGCCAGGTCGCCCTGCCCTGCGCCACGCAGAACGAGCTCGACGAGAACGCGGCTCGCACGCTGATCCGCAACGGCTGCGTCGCCATCGGCGAAGGCGCGAACATGCCCACCACGCCCGGCGGCGTGCGCATCTTCCTCAACGCGGGCGTCGCATACGGCCCGGGCAAGGCGGCCAACGCCGGCGGCGTTGCCACCTCGGCGCTGGAAATGCAGCAGAACGCGAGCCGCGACACCTGGACGTTCGAGCACACCGAGCGCCGTCTGCACGAGATCATGCAGAACATCCATCGCGACTGCTTCGAAACGGCCGCTGAGTTCGGCAGCCCGCGCAACTACGTGATCGGCGCCAACATCGTTGCGTTCCGGCGCGTGGCGCAGTCGATGCTGGCCTTCGGCGTCATCTGACATCGACCTGATTCGAGCCTGCTGCGCCCGCGCTGGCGCAGCAGCGCTCGGTCGATCCTGTACACTCGAACGCCTACGCCGGCGGCCGGTCGGATCGAAACAGATCAGCCACGGCCACACCCGATAGCGATCGGCAACTGGCCGCGCGACATGCTCGCGCTCAGGCGTCGAGAGCAGCTTTCTGCATCTGGATTGTCTAGCGCGACGCGCGCCAGCTATGTCTCGTGCATCAGCTCGAAATGCTGCACCTGCCTGTCGTAGCGCACCAGCATGGCCTGCGCTTCCGGCTCGACCACGGCCACTTCGGGGTCCGCGCCCGCGAACGCCTTGACGGCATCCCAGGACGTCCAGTGTGTGAGCACCATGAACTCGACCTGCTCGCCGAGCGACCGACGCAGCAGCCGGGCACCTGCGCAGCCTTCGATCTGGCGCAGCTTCGGCAGCAGCGCGTCGGCGAAATACGCCGGGTAGGCATCCGCCTGCGCAGCCGACGCCACGGCTTTCCAGATTCGAACGATCATGGCGTGCCCGGATGGACCGGCGTCGCCGCATCGGCGCCGACCACAGTCGTCCACTCGCGCACGCGCCAGTGCGTAACCAGGCCGCCAGTAACGTAAGGGTCGGTCTGCGCGAAGCGCTCGGCCGCTTGCGAGGAATCCGCATGGAACAACAGGACGGCACTGTCCACCGGATCGGCGAGCGCGCCGGCCATGACCAGCTCGCCCCGCTCGCTCGAATCCCAGGCCTTGCGAAGGTGACTGTCGCGCAAAGCCGGACGCCGTTGCAGGTAGTCCTCGCAGAAATCGTAGAACAGCAGAAAGTGTTTCATCGGGCGCTCCTTGAACGAGGGAAGCGTGGAGTCAGACGATGTCGAGCCAGCCGTGGGTATCAGGTGCTCGCGCCGTTGCTACAGCTTTCAGTCTGTCACGCACCACAGCACCTATCCCTGCATCGCTGATGGCCGGCAGCTCGATATCGCGGCCGTCATGGCGAATGCGGCGTATGTGAGTCAAAGTCGCGGCGGTGCCGGTTCCGAAGCATTCGCGCAAGATTCCTTGCTCATGGGCCGCGACGATTTCATCGATGCCGATGCGACGTTCCCGGACGCTCCGGCCCATGTCCCGCAACAGGACGATCACGCTGTCGCGCGTGATGCCGGGCAGGATGGTGCCGTCGAGGCTCGGCGTCACGATCTCATCGCCGATGACGAAGAACACGTTCATCACGCCGCACTCTTCCACGTAAGCGTGCTCGCGTGCATCGAGCCATAGCGTGGTCTGAAAGCCTTGCGCACGTGCGTTTTCATCGGCGCGCAATGCGGCGGCGTAGTTGCCCGCAGCCTTCACGTCCCCGGTTCCTCCCGCAAAGGCGCGCACATCGCGACCACTGGTCAGCACATCGACGGGAGCGGCGTAGTAGGCCCCGAAGGGACAAGCGAAGATCGTGAACAGATATCGCTCCGCGGGCTTCACTCGAAGCGACTCATCGATCGAGAACAGGCACGGGCGGATGTAGAGCGCGCCTTGACCCGATGGGGGCACCCAGGATTGATCCAACCGCAGCAGTTCGCGCAGCCCATGCAGGAACAGGCGCTCCGGCACCTGCGGTATCGCCAGGCGCGCAGCCGAGCTGTTCAGTCGACGGGCATTGTCGTGGGCACGGAACAGCGCCACCTCGCCCGTCGCAATGCGTTGCGCCTTGAGGCCCTCGAAAACCGAGATCCCGTATTGAAGCGCACTGATGGCCGGTGACAGCGTCAGTGGGCTGTAGGGACGAATGCAGGCGTTCTGCCATTCACCGTCGAAGTACTCCGCGACCAGCATGTGATCGGCGAAGACGCTGGCAAACGGAACCTGCGTCCAATCCTCAACCGGCTTCCACCGCGAATCGCGCACCCGCTCGATGTGCAGCTCTGGAATGCGGGCGCTCACTGCTCGTCCTCCTCAGCTACGCCATCGACGATGAGCATGTGGGTTCGGGTCGACTCCTGACGCAGGCGCCTGAGCGAGGCGTAATCGCTGGATTCCCACCAGCGGCGCGCAGCGGCACCGGAATCGAAACGCACCAGCACGATGCGGTTCGGACGCCAGTCGCCTTCGAGAACCTCGATCGCACCGCCGCGAGCCAGGTAGGTGCCGCCGGCAGCGGCCAGCCCCGGAGAAACCTCCGCCTTGTATTGGACGTAGCGACGTTCGTCGCGAATGTCCGCGATATCCACCACCAGATAGGCCGCCATCGGCTGCTCTCCCGTTGCGTTGGCGCATTCGCCAGTTGCCGGCAGGGTAGGAGCGGGGTCCATAATGTGGCAAGTGAATAATCGGTATGTACAATATGCTCAATCTGAATGTCGATGATGCCCGCACGTTCATCACCGTCGTCGAAAGTGGTTCGGTCAGCCGCGCTGCGCGCGAACTGCACCTGACACAGCCCGCCGTCACGCGTCGCGTGCAGCGACTGGAGCAAGCCGTCGGTGCGCCGCTGATCGATCGGGGCAAACGGCCGTTCGTGCTGACGGACGTCGGCCAGGCGGCGATCGAGCGTTGCCGGCGATTGGTGTCGACCACGGAGGAACTGAGGGCGCTGGCTCAGGCCGATGCGCTGCCGACCCGTGAGCTTCGCATCGGCGTCGCGCACGCACTGACCGAACTGGCGTTGTTCGAGCCCGTCGATCGGATGCGGCGCGAATTCCCGCCGGTGGTGCTACGCCTGTACACCGGATGGAGCCATGAACTTCTCGGTCGCGTGAAGAGCGAAGCGCTGGACGCCGCCGTGATCTTTCTTCCCGAAGACGAGAAGCTGCCTGCGGGTGTCGACGGACACGCGCTCGCGAAGGAGCAGCTTCTGATCGTTGCGCCGCGCGATTGGAAATCCCCCTCAGCGACGGTGCGCGAGATCGCCGAGGCGGGTTGGATTCTGAATCCGGAAGGTTGTGCCGCGCGCACCTGGTTACAGCGCGAACTGGCACGTGCCGGCCTGCCACTGCGGGTCGGCGTGGAGGCTTACAACTATGAATTGCAGATGTCGCTGGTCGCTCGCGGCCGGGGGCTCGGACTGGTGCCGAAACGACTGCTCGCAGCGAGTCCCGCTCACAAGCAACTGCGTACGCTGCGCGTTCGGTCGCTGGAATTTCCGATGACCATCTGGAGCGTGACCCGCAACCTGGCGACCAGCCTGAAGCTGCCGCTGGAAGCACTCGACCGCGCACTGGTGAAGCGACTGGCAGGCCGACAGTGAGAGACTCGCCGCACTGACGACAGGACCCAGCTCGCCGGTCAATCCGATCTACGGTCCGACGATGCTACCCGGCAAGTAGCGAAGTAGCGCGCTACCACTCGCCGGTATTGGGCATCGACGCCCACGGCTCCTGCGGCGGCAGCGCCGCGCCTTTCTGCAGCAGCTCGATGGAAATCTTGTCCGGCGAGCGCACGAACGCCATGTGTCCATCGCGCGGCGGCCGGTTGATCGTCACGCCATGGTCCATCAGCCGCTGGCAGGCGGCGTAGATATCGTCGACCTCGTAGGCGAGATGGCCGAAGGCGCGGCCGATCCCATAGTCCTCGGGATCCCAGTTGTAGGTCAGCTCGACCTGCGCCGCCTCGTTGCCGGGCGCGGCCAGAAACACCAGGGTGAAACGGCCCTTTTCGTTCTGCTTGCGCTGCACCTCCTGCAAGCCGAGCGCATCGCAGTAGAAACGCAGCGACTGCTCCAGATTGGCGACGCGAACCATGGTGTGCAGATATTTCATGAAACCAACTATCCTTCAGAACATCTCCGAGGCATCCGGCGTGCGGATCTCGGTGGTGTGGCGCGAGACGATGTGATCGCCGGTGATCATCTCATCATAGGCCTGGCCGGGGCCAACCATCGGATAGACGCCGGCCTCCGGATCGATCATGACTTCGAGAAAGGCCGGCCCCTTGAACTCCACGAATTCGCGCACCACGCGCGGCACGTCCTCCTTGCGCTCCAGACGCACGGCGTAGGCGAAGCCATCGGCCTGCGCCGCCTTGATGAAGTCCTTCTTGTGCAGCGACTTGTCGCTGGCGGACAGACGGCCCTTGAAGAACAGCTTCTGCCATTGCTTGACCATGCCGTCGCCGCAGTTGTTCAGCACCACGATCTTCACCGGCAGATCGTAGGTCGTGGCCGTCTCCAGCTCGCCGATGTTCATGCGGATGCTGGCGTCGCCGTCGATGTCGATCACCAGCCGCTGCGGGTTGGCCAGCTGCGCGCCGATGGCCGCCGGCAGGCCGAAGCCCATGGTGCCCATGCTGCCGGAGGTCAACCACTGGCGCGGATTGGCGAAATCGAAATACTGCGCGGCCCACATCTGGTGCTGGCCGACACCGGTGGCGATGATGGCCTCACCGCGCGTGATCTTGTTGATCTCCTCGATCACGTAGTACGGCTGGATCTTCTCGCTGGCGCGGTCGTAGTTCATGGCGTGCGTGCGTCGCAGCTGCGCGCAGTGTGCGTGCCATTCCGACCAGTCGCGCTTGAACCCGCTGCGCTGGCCGTAGCTGCGCAGCGTGCGCAACGCCTCGGGCAGCTGGCCGACGTGATGCCACTGCACCGGCTTGACCTTGTTGATCTCGGAGGCATCGATGTCGATCTGCGCGATGCACTTGGCATTGGGCGCGAACTTGGGCGGATTGCCGGCGACACGATCGTCGAAGCGCGCGCCGAGGGTGAGCAGGAAGTCGCAATCCTCGATCGCGTAGTTTGCGAACGCGGTGCCATGCATCCCCAGCATATGCATGGACAGCGGATGCATGGTGTCGAACGCGCCCAGGCCCATCAGCGTCGAAACGACCGGAATCTGCAGTTCCAGCGCCAGCTCGCGCAGCGCCTGCGAGGCATTCGAGTTCACCACGCCGCCGCCGACATAGATCAATGGCCGCCTGGCTTCGCCCAGCAGCTTGAACAGCTCCGCGCAGTGGACCTCGGACAACGTGCTGCGCACCAGCCGGTTCATGCGATGCCGGAAGCCCGGAATCGGCAGCCGGCCCGAGCCCTGGAACGCGCCGCGCCAGTTTTGCACGTCTTTGGGAACATCGATCACCACCGGACCAGGACGGCCAGTGCGCGCGACTTCGAATGCGGTACGCACCGTTGCTTCGAGCTTGGTCGCATCCGTCACCAGGAACACATGCTTGGCGACCGAGCCCATGATGCTGGCGACCGGCGCCTCCTGGAAGGCATCGCTGCCGATGGCACCGGTGGGCACCTGGCCGCAGATCACCACGACCGGAATGGAATCCGCCATGCAGTCGCGCACCGGCGTGACCGTGTTGGTGGCGCCGGGCCCGGAAGTCACGACACATACGCCGACCTTGCCGCTGGCGCGCGCGTAGCCCGCTGCCATGAAGCCCGCGCCCTGCTCATTTGCCGGCACGATCAGCGGCATTGCCTGCCCGGAACCGGCGGCGCGCTGCTGGTTGTAGACGAAGATGGCATCGTATGTGGGCAGGATGGCGCCGCCGCTGTAACCGAAAATGGTGTCGACGCCTTCGTCGGCCAGGACCTGGATGATGATGTCGGCGCCGGACATCTGTTGCCCGGCAAGCGGATGGGCGCCCGCGCTGCTGGCGGCGGCGTGACTGTCTTTCACGACTGGATTCTTTCCGTGGGTTGGTAGCCCGCAGGACTGGCCTGTCGGAGCCGCAAGAGGATGTGCTGCACGTTGCAGCGCAGGCAGCGTAACAGCATCCTTCCCCCAGCGTCCATTTTCACGCAAGTTTCATGTTGCCTGACCTTCCCTTATGCTCACCGCTGCAAAATCCTTTCATCGCCAAGAACCGCCCGCATGAGCATCGTCGTTACCCCGGCGCACAGCGCCTGGACCCAGCCTGCCGCCAAAGGAAAGCCCGTGACCCCGCATCAGCGCCACATCATCTCGATCCTGCTGCAGAACGAAGTGGGCGCGTTGACGCGAGTGACCAGCCTGTTCTCCACCCGCGGCTACAACATCGAGTCGCTGAACGTGGCGCCCACCGATGACCCGACCGTATCGCGGCTCACGCTGGTGACCCGTGGCACGCAGGCCGTGGTGCAGCAGATCGTCAAGCAGTCGCTCAAGCTCATCGATGTCGTGAACGTGGACGACGTGACCAGCGATGAGCACGTCGAGCGGGAGCTGCTGCTGCTCAAACTGCGCGCCTCGCACAACCATGTCGAACGGTTGCGCGAGCTGGTGCAGCAGTCCGGCGCGCGGGTCTTGTCGGACGAAGCGGAAAGCTTTACCGTCGAACTCACAGACAGCGAATTACAAATCAACCGCTTCATCGCCGAGCTCGGGAGCTGCGGCGAAGTGCTGGAGGTCGCGCGCAGCGGTGCGTTGGCCATCCTGCGCGGCGCAACCACATTGCGCGCCTGATCCGAAGCGATCTGTAGGAAATTTAAGACGTGACCGCGTCCTTTGCCGGCATCGGGCAGATGCCGCAGAGGTTGCGAGCGCGCGCTGTCTGCCCCGCGGGCGGAAAAACACTGCGCCACATCGATGATGGAAGGCCGATTACAAGGGAGCTCCAAGGATGTACCGCCTGTACGATTACCTGCCCTCCGGCAACGGCTACAAAGTGCGGCTGGTGCTGAAGCAGCTGCACATTGACTACGAGCTGATCGAGATCGACATCCTGCGCGGCGAATCGCGCACGCCGCAGTTCCTGGCAAAGAACGCCAACGGCCGCATCCCGCTGCTGGAAGTGGCCGATCGCAGCTATCTGTCCGAGAGCCACGCCATCATCGCGTTTCTCGCCGAAGGCTCGCAGCTGATACCCACGGACGCGTTCGAGCGGGCGCGCATGTGGCAATGGATGTGCTTCGAGCAGTACAACCTGGAGCCGAACATCGGCACGGCACGCTTATGGGTGAGCTTGCTGCACAAGACCCGCGCCGAGCTCGGCGACAAGCTGATCGAGAAAAAGAAAAGCGGCTACGCGGCGCTGGACATCCTGGAAGCCGGCCTGCAGGGCCGCGAATACCTGGTGGGCAATCGGTATTCGCTCGCGGATATTTCCCTGTACGCGTACACCCACGTTGCGCACGAAGGCGGCTTCGATCTCGCGCCTTATCCCAACGTGCGTGCCTGGTGCGAGCGCATCGCCGCGCAGCCGGGCTGGGCACCGATCACTGAGCGCTGAGTGTCTGTTCAAGCTCCACGCTAAGAGCGTCGGCAGCCGGACCCTCCTAGAAGCTGCGCTTGGTGCCGACCAGCAGTTGCAGGCTATCGATGTCGTCATCGCCGTCCAGCGGCATGGCCAGGTCGATGTGGATGACGTTGCCGAAGGCGGAGCGGCTCGAACCCAGCCGCAGACCGACGCCGATGTCCTTGAGCCAGCCCTGCGAGGTGCCGCCGGCATTGCCCTGTCCCCAGGTGCGGCCCATGTCGAAGAACACGGCGCCGCCCACGTTGAACAGCCGGAACAGGTAGTACTTGGTATAGATGCGCTGCTCCAGCGTCAGCAACGCGCGTGAAGTGCCGTCCTGGTAGCGCAACGGATAGCCGCGCAGCCCGTTGTCGCCGCCCAGCAGGATCTGCCGTTCCGCGTCCATGTTGTCGCTGACCAGGCCGCTCACCGAGGCATAGAACAACTGTCGTTCCGAGAAGCGCCAGTAATAACGCGCCTGGGCGCCGAACTGCGCATTGCGCAGGTCGCCGCTTTCGATGCGGGTATCGCCTCCTGCATTGAGCAGCAGCGTGTGGCGCTTCTCGGGATCGAACTCGAAGCTGGTGGCCGCCTGCAGCCACAACAGCCAGGCATCGCGGTCCGAGCCGAAATCCTTCGCCGCATAGCCCAGCCGCAGCTTGAGCGAAGTGCCGGTATAGACGTCCTCGGTGCGCTCGATCTGATCCTGGTTGCGGCGTTCCTCGAAGGCGTCCTCCAGCAGCTCCACCTCGACGAACGGATACACCAGTTCGCGATCCTCGGGCAGCAGCTTGGCGCTGGCCGGATCGGCAATGAAGTCGAAGCTGTCGCGACGATAGCCCGCGCCCACCGAGAATCGGCGCACCCACGTGCCCGCCAGCGGCTTCGACCAGCCGCCGAACACTTCCGCATTCCGCTCCGAGTGACGGAACTTGTCGACCACCTCGCCCAGGTCGTAACGCGAGTCGATGCGATCCCAGTCGCCGATGCCGAAACCGGCCGACCACGGCGTCTGCAACGAGAAGAACGGCCGGTCGAGCGAGAACTGGCGCAGCTTGCCGTCGCTGTTGCTCGAATAAGCCACCTTCAAGCGGTTCCAGCCGCTGAACAGGTGCGGATCGCTGTAGCGCACCAGGGTGGAATCGCGGTCCACGTCCTTGGAGTAGGACAGCTCGAACTCCTTGCCCAGCCCCAGCAGGTTCGACTCTTCGAACTCGAAGCCGCTCTCGTTCTTGCCGCCCTTGCGACCGAAGCTGATGCCCGGCTTCAAGGTCCAGACATCGCGCGTGCGCACCTCGAGATCGACCACGCCGTCGTGGTACGCCACGGGCGTGATGCTGGCATCGAACAGATATTGATTGGCACGCAGGATGCGCTCGCTTTCGCGCACCAGTGCAGCCGAGTAGACAGCGCCTTCCTTGAACAGCAGCTGCGAGCGGATCACCGCCGGACGGGTCTCGATGTGCAGTTTGTTGGCCAGCCGGAACAGGCTCTTGTTCTCTCCCGGCAGGCTGGTGTCGAACACGTCGCCGTTGACGATCCGGATTTCGCCGATCAGCGCGCCGTCGGCTTCCAGCTGTTGCGGTGTCGGCACGGCAGCCGGCGGCCCCGCGGCAGAGGAGGCTGTCTCGGAAGGAATATGAACGCGACCCGCGCTGCCTGTGTCTCCAGTCTCTTCGCGGGTAGGTTCCGGTAACGCCTGTGCCAATACCGGACGGAAGAAGAAGACTGCTCCTGCCTGCGACAGGATGAGCGCAAGGGTCATGGCCCTGCGATTGGCGCAGCCGGACGTCACAGCCTGTTCAACCCCCCGCGTGGCGAGGCAGGCGCTTACCTTCGACGACCGGTGTGCACCTGTCCCCGTGTGATCCTGTACCTCATGGCAACAGCACCGTCGAGCCGGTCGTCAGTCGTGCTTCCAGCTCGCGATGCGCACGGGCGGCATCCTGCAACGGATACGTTTGCCCGACGTGCACGCTGATCACAGAATGCGCCACCAGATTGAACAGTTCCTGCGCGGCCCGCTGCAACGCACTGCGCGTGGCGATGTAGTGGAACAGGGTCGGCCGGGTTAGATACAGCGAACCGCGGCGGCTCAGCTCCAACGGCGCGATCGGCGGTACCGGGCCGGAGGCATTGCCGAAAGTCACCATCATGCCGCGCGGCCGCAGGCTGTCGAGCGAGCCGATGAAAGTATCCTTGCCCACGGAATCGTAGACGACGTTGACGCCACGGTTGCGGGTGATCGCCTTCACCTGCCCGACCCAATCGTCTCCTGACAGCAGCACATGATCCGCGCGCTGCGCACGCACCAGTTCGGCCTTGGCTTCCGAGCCGACGACCGCGATGACCTTGGCGCCGAGATACTTGGCCCACTGCACGGCGATCAGGCCCACGCCACCCGCAGCAGCGTGAATCAGCACGGTGTCGCTCTTGCGCACGCGATAGGTCTGGCGCAGCAGCGCCTGCACGGTCAGACCCTTGAGCATCAAAGCCGCAGCCTGCTGGTCGTCGATGGTATCCGGCAGGGCCACCAGCCGTTCGGCCGGCATCAAGCGGGCTTGCGAGTAGGAGCCTGCAGTTGTGCCGACATAGGCCACGCGCTGGCCGACACTGAAGTGCTTCACGCGCGCGCCGACAGCCTCGACCACACCGGCAGCTTCACGACCCAGCGTCGCCGGCAGGTCACCGGGATAGAGCCCGGTGCGTTGATAGACGTCGATGAAGTTGAGGCCGATGGCGGTGTGACGCACGCGGACCTCATCCGGGCCGGGCTCGCCCACCTCCACCGCTTCCCACTGCAGAACCTCGGGGCCGCCGTAGCGGTGGATACGAATCGCGTGAGTCATGTGCCGAACGCCAACCTTGCGAGAAACGTTGGGCACAGTCTAGCAGCGCGGCGCTGCCGCTCGCAGGCGATCAACACCTAGTGAAATATCCGGCGTGCCGCGCAATCATGCGGTCGCGTGCCGCAGAGACGATGTAGCTGGTTTCGTCGGAGCCGCGATCGAGACAGACGACGCCGGTCGGCAGCTCACAGCGCCTGATCGTCAGCCTCGCCAGTGCGGATGCGCAGCACGCGCTCCAGATCGGTGATGAAGATCTTGCCGTCACCCACCTTGCCGGTCTTGGCGGCATTGATGATGGCTTCGGTCACCTGATCGACCAGCGCCTCTTTCACCGCCACCTCGATCCGGGTCTTGGGCACGAAATCCACCACGTACTCGGCACCGCGGTACAGCTCGGTGTGGCCGCGCTGGCGACCGAAGCCCTTGACCTCGGTGACGGTCATGCCGGACACGCCGATTTCCGAAAGCGCGGCCCGCACGTCATCGAGCTTGAACGGTTTGATGATGGCGCTGATGAGTTTCATATTCCCCAAGGCTCCTGTCTCGAAGGACGAGACGACCAGTATTGCGGTTCAGGCGCGACGCAGCGAATGGTCGGCATGCGGCCGCGGCGCTGCTGGACAATGCACGTTCCATGCCGTGCATCGGCGCTCGAGCCGCCCGCAAATCACGCTGGCGATCGCACTCGAGCCTCCTGACACGCGCACTAGTTTAGCGCGCGAGTGCCAGGGCGTGCGCACGTTTGGTGCGAAATGACGCGTGCATGTCTCCAGACGATAGTGGCTGAAGTGGTCGACGCGCCCCGTCGGTCACGCAAAACGACCTGCTGCACATTCCAGGCTTTACTTCGATCCGGACTGCTTCGCTTCCTGCGCGATCGCCTGCATTCCTGCCAGTGCAAAGGACACCATGTGCTCGGTCAGATCCGCGGCGCTCAGATCCAGGTTCGGCAGGATCCGCTGCTGCAACAGGCGATTGGCGATCAGCAGGAAGATGCAGGGTCCGACGATGTTCACCACGCAGCGCCCCACTGCGGGGTGCGTCACCGGCAACTGCATGATCTCGGCCACGATGCCGCTGAACAGCTTCACTTTGGGCAGCACCTGGTTGGCGATCATGCGTTCCATCAGCGGCGACTGCGACAGCAGCTCACGGCTCAACACACGCAGTTCCCACGCGCTTTCGTCACGGTTCGCGATCTCACCGACGATCCGTCCGATGAACATGCGCAATTTGGAGCGCGCGTCCATGTGGCTTTGCGCCGTCACGGCCAGCGATTCGATGCTGATGAGCCGACGATGCGCTTCCTCCAGCACCGCGGCGTAGAGCCCGTCCTTGCCGCCGAAGTGATAGTTCACCGCCGCGATGTTGGCATTGGCCCGCTGGCAGATTTCCTTGCTCGTGGCCCGCGCGTAGCCGTGAGCCGCAAACACCTCGCCGGCGGCCTGCAACAGTTGCTGACGGGTTTCCATGCCGTCCTGGCGGGTGGGCGGACGGCGCCGCGGTGTTCGGGTCGAGGTGCTCATGGACTGACAGGCCGACGGCAAACGCTAGTTGAAATTCAAATTTGATTTTGACTAGACTCGCCCCTGCCCGCAAGTCCTTCAAAGTTTCCCCAGACGAGCTGCCCATGAACAAAAAGCTGGTGATCGTGGCGGTCGTGGCGCTGGTGCTCCTCGTCGCCGCGCTGTTTCTGTTCAAGCGCGGCGAGAGCAGCGATCAGCTGGTGCTGCACGGCAATGTCGACCTGCGGCAAGTCGATCTGCCCTTCCTCGACAGCGAGCGTATCGCCGAGGTACTGGTGGACGAAGGCGACGCAGTGCATGCGGGCCAAGTGTTGGCGCGGCTCGACACCGGGCGCCTGCTACCGAAGGTGCAACAGGCCGAAGCCCGCGTGGCCGCTCAGCAGGCAGCGCTGCTGCGATTGAAAAATGGCTCGCGCCCCGAGGAAACGGCGCAGGCGCGCGCGATGCTCGCATCGGCGCAAGCAGAAGCTGCGAACTCACATAGTCAATACGACCGCCTGAAAGGGATCGGCGCCTCCTCCGACGGCCGCGCGGTGAGCAAGCAGGAACTCGACGCCGCGGCTGCGGCTGCGCGAATGAGCGATGCCCGTGTCGAGAACACGCGCAAGGCACTCGACCTCGCCATCGCCGGCCCGCGGCGGGAGGACATCGAGCAGGCAGCCGCTCAATTGCAGGCCAGCGAAGCGGAGCTCGCCCTGCTGCGTCGGCAACTCAAGGATGCAGAACTGGTCGCACCGACCGACGGCGTGGTGCGCAGCCGCTTGATGGAGCCGGGCGAGCTGGCAGCGCCGCAGCGCCCGGTGCTGTCGCTGGCCATCTCCAAACCGAAATGGGTGCGCGCCTATCTGCCGGAGACGGCGCTCGGCCGCGTCAACCTGGGAATGCCGGCGCAGATCAGCGTCGACAGTTTTCCGGGCGCACCGCTGAACGGCTCGGTCGGCTTCATTTCCTCGATGGCGGAGTTCACGCCGAAAACCGTGCAGACCGAAGACCTGCGCACCGCCCTGGTTTACGAGGTACGTGTGTTCGTGAAGGACCCGGAGAATCAGCTGCGGCTGGGAATGCCGGCAACCGTGCGTCTCGATCTATCCTCGGCACCGGCAGCAACCGAGCAACCGGCAAGCACCGCGGCAGCGCAATGAACCCACGCGCCGATTCGTCCGCCGTCGCTTTGACAGGCCGCAACCTGTCGAAGTCATTCAGTCACGGCAAGGACGAAGCGACGCGCGCACTCGACGATGTATCGGTCGAAGCGCAGCACGGCAAGCTCACTTCGTTGGTCGGCCCCGACGGCGCAGGCAAGACGACGGTGCTGCGCCTTGCCGCAGGACTCATGCGCGCCGACGCAGGCTCACTGACGGTGCTGGGTATCGACGTCAGCCAGCATCCGCAGCAGGTCCAAGACCGCATCAGCTACATGCCGCAGCGCTTCGGCCTCTACGAAGATCTCAGCGTGCAGGAGAATCTCGATCTGTACGCGGACCTGCACGGCGTCCCTCAAGACCAGCGCGACACGAGATATCCGCGCCTGATGGAGATGACCGGGTTGGGCGCTTTTCGCGAGCGCCTGGCTGGCAAACTCTCCGGCGGCATGAAGCAGAAGCTCGGCCTGGCCTGCACGCTGGTGCGCTCGCCGCAGCTGCTGCTGCTCGATGAGCCGACCGTGGGCGTCGATCCGCTGTCACGACGCGAGCTGTGGGAGATCGTGCAGCAGCTGGTCGATGACGACGGGCTGTCGGTCGTCGTCAGCACTTCTTATATGGATGAAGCCGAGCGCAGCACGCATGTGATCGTGATGCGCGAAGGCAAAGTGCTCGCCACCGGCTCGCCACAGGACGTTCGTCAGCATGCCTCGGGCCGATCGTTCGTCGCCTACCCACCCGCGGCGCAACCGCCGCGCAAATTGCAGGCGCAGCTGATGGATCGCGCGGATATCATCGATGCCGTTCCGCAAAGCGGCCGCGTGCGCTTCGTCAGCAGCCTTGAACACGACGCAGACAACGCGGCACTCGACGGCATTCGCGTCGAGCCGGTGCCCGCCAATCTCGAAGACGGTTTCATGGTGCTGCTGCATGAACAATCGGCGCAGCGACCGACGACGACCGCAGCTGCTACGCCGCAATCACCGGCCATTGCGCCAGCCGAGGTCGATCGCGGCGAGATCGTCATCCAGGTGCGCGACCTGGTGCGCAAATTCGGCGACTTCACCGCGGTCGATCGCACCAGCTTCGAAGTCCATCGCGGCGAAGTCTTCGGCCTGCTCGGGCCGAACGGCGCGGGCAAGACCACCACCTTCCGAATGCTATGCGGACTGCTGCCGGCGACGAGCGGCACGTTGCAGGTCGCTGGTGCGGACCTGCGGCACGCCCGCGCCGAAGCGCGGCAGCGCATCGGCTACGTCGCGCAGAAATTCTCTCTTTACGGTCAGCTCAACGTACGCGAGAACCTGGAGTTCTTCGCCGGAGCCTACGGGCTGCGCAACGAACGTCTGCGCGCTCGCATGGCAGCGACACTGCAGCAGTTCGAGCTGGAGGCGATGCAGTCGCTACCGGCAGAAGACCTGCCCGGCGGCTACAAACGCCGGCTGGCGATGGCCGCCGCCCTGCTGCACGAACCGGAGATCCTGTTCTTGGATGAACCCACCAGCGGCGCCGATCCGCTGGCGCGACGTGACTTCTGGCGTCGCATCACCACGCTTGCCGAGCAGGGCACGACCGTCATAGTGACCACGCACTTCATGGAAGAGGCCGAGTACTGCGATCGCATCATGATCCAGGACGCCGGCAGGACGCTGGCGATCGGCACGCCCGACGAGGTCCGCAGCCATACCACCGGCGACAGCACCGACGCGCACACGATGGAAGATGCATTCATTGCCATCGTCGAGAAGGCGCGCGAATCGACCGGACGCGAGCCGAAGGCGACATGAGCGCCGCACCCGACGTCGCCATTGCCAACGCTGCCACCCAGTGGCAGCGGCTGCGTGCCTTGATCCGCAAGGAGGCGCGCCAGCTGCTGCGCGATCAGAGCAACATCCTGGTCGGCATTGCGCTACCGGTGATCCTGATCCTGATCTTCGGCTATGGCCTGTCGTTCGACGTCAAGAACATGCCGCTGGCCGTGGTGCTCGAAGACGCATCGCCCACGGCGCACGATGTCGTCTCCGGTTTCTATCTCTCGCCCTACTTCACACCGATACCGCTCGCATCGCTGCACGACGCCGAGCAGCTGATGCTGGCGCGCAAGGTCGACGGCATTCTCTACCTGCGTGCGGATTTCTCGCGACAGCTCGCAGCCGGAAACGCCAGCATTCAGCTGCTGGTGAACGGGGTCGACGCAAACCGCGGACGCATCATGCAAGGCTATGCCCGCGGCGCCCTTGCGCAGTGGACAGCAAAGCGTGCCTCCACCGGCGCGACCAATCCGGCCGGTGCCGTGACGATCGAACAGCGGCTGTGGTTCAACGAGGCCAACAACAGCACCCATTTCCTGGTCCCCGGGCTCATCGTGCTGATCATGACGCTGATCGGCGCACTGCTGACCGCGCTGGTCATGGCGCGGGAATGGGAACGTGGCACGCTGGAAGCGCTGTTCGTCACGCCGGTGCGTGCGACAGAAATCCTGATCGGCAAGATCGTGCCCTACTTCGGCCTGGGACTGATCGGCCTGACGCTGTGCATGCTGGCGGCCAAACTGTTGTTCGTCGTGCCGGTGCGCGGCTCACTGTTGCTGATCCTGCTGGCGTCCATGCTGTACCTGCTGGTGTCGCTGGCGATCGGCCTGCTGATCTCGGCGGCGGTGAAGAATCAGTTCCTGGCCAGCCAGATCGCCCTCATCACCGGCTTTCTGCCGGCGCTGATGCTGTCGGGTTTCATCTTCGATCTGCGCAGCCTGCCGATGGTGGTGCGGGGCATCAGTCGCGTGCTGCCGGCTACTTACTATGTCGAGCTGCTGCAAACCCTGTTTCTGGCCGGCAACGTGTGGCAGCTGATCGTGCGGGACTGCGCGGTGCTGGCGTTCTTCGCGGTAGTGCTGCTGGCGTTGGCGCGCATCAACACCCGCAAGGAGCTGGATTAGCATGCGCGACTCCCTGCATCGCATCCTGATCCTGTGCCGCAAGGAGCTGCTGGCCATCCTCAAGGACCCGCGCAGCCGCATCGTGCTGTTCGTGCCGGCGATCCTGCAGTCGCTCATCTTCGGCTATGCGGCGACCTACGACCTGAACACGGTGCCGTACGCCGTGCTCGATCAAGACCACAGCGCCGCTTCGCGCGACCTGATCGCACAGATCGAAGGCTCCGGCATTTTCCGGCGCGTGGCACAGCTGCAGGTTCCGCAGCAGATCGCGCCGACGATCAACCGGAAGCAGGCACTGCTGGTGCTGCACATCGCTCAAGGATTCGAACGAGCGCTGGCCGCGGGCGACAGTGCGGCCGTGCAGCTGGTGCTCGACGGGCGCAATTCGAACACCGCAGCCACCGCAAGTGGCTACATCAGCACCATCGTCGAAAGCTTCAACGCGCGCTGGCAGCAATCGCACGGCCATGCCGCCGCGCCGCTGCGCCTGGAAATGCGCGCCTGGTACAACCCGAATCTCGAAACGCGCTGGAACATGATCCCCAATCTGATTGCGGCGCTGAGCATGTTGCAGACACTGATGCTCACGGCGCTATCGGTCGCGCGCGAGCGCGAACAGGGGACTTTCGATCAGCTGCTGGTCACCCCGCTGCGTCCCCGCGAGATCATGGTCGGCAAGGCCGTGCCGTCCATCTTCATCGGACTGGTGCAGTCCAGCGCCATCCTGCTGGTCGCGCTGCTGTGGTTCCGCATTCCCTTCGCCGGCTCGTTCCTGACGCTGTACGCCAGCCTGCTCATGTTCACCATCGCCTCGGTGGGCATCGGGCTGGCGATCTCGGCGTTCTCGGCCAACATGCAGCAGGCGATGCTGTACACCTTCGTGCTGCTGATGCCGATGATGCTGCTGTCGGGCCTGACTTCGCCGATCAGCAACATGCCGCAGGCCATGCAGTACCTGACCCTGGCCAATCCGTTGCGCTACGCCATCGAGATGGTGCAGCGCATTTACCTGGAAGGCGTCGGCTTCGCCTGGATCGTCAACGATCTGTGGCCGCTGGGGCTCATCGCCGCCGTGACGCTGCCGGTGGCGGCCTGGCTGTTCCGGCATCGACTCGTGTAGCGCCGCAAATTCGCGAAGAGGTCATCATGCGCCCCGCTCACCTGCTACTTCTGACAAGCGCCGCTTTGACAGCGGCCTGTTCGGTCGGTCCGGAGTTCACTCGTCCCGAAGCCGCGGCGCCGGATCGATGGGAGGCCACGCAGGCCAAGGACGTGGCGAGCCAGCCAGCGACGCAAGAGATCGATCCGCAGTGGTGGACGTCCTTCAACGACGCGACGCTGAACGACCTGGCACAGCGCGCGCTGAGTGCAAACTTCGATGTGCGGATCGCAGCAATACACGTCGCCCAGAGTCGCGCCCAACGCAAAGGCGCCGCCGGCGACCGCTGGCCGACGGTTAATGCCAACGCTTCCTATCAGCGCGAGCGGCTCAGCGAGTTCGGCACCAGCACGCGCCTGATCGACGCCATCGGCGTGCCAGGACGCAATCGCGACGCCATCATCGACGTCCTGAGCGAAGAGCACGACGTCTACCAGGCAGGGTTCGACGCCTCCTGGGAGCTGGATCTGTGGGGCCGGGTCCGTCACGCCATCGAATCGGCCGACGCCTCCGTGACCGCAAGCGTCGAAGAACTGCACGCCGCGCAACTGTCGTTGCTGGCTGAAGTGGCGCGCGGCTATCTCGAACTGCGCGGCATCCAGGAACAGATCGGCATCGCCGACAATGATATTCAAGCCGGCGAAGAGCTGTTGCAGCTGACCGAGGATCGCGCCGCCGGCGGACTGGTCACACAGCTCGATGTCGCCGGTCAGCGAGCGCACCTGGCGGATGCGCGAGCGCGAGTACCGCAACTACGGCAGCGTGAGACTCAGGCAATCAACGGCCTCGCGCTGTTGCTGGGCGAACAGCCGGGAGCCCTGCGCGACCTGCTCGCCACGCCGCAGCCGCTGCCCGCCGTTCCCGCGAAAATCGGCTTGGGCGTACCGTCCGAAGTCGCACGTCGTCGTCCGGACATTCGACGCGCCGAAGCTCGCTTGCACGCAGCGACGGCGGACACGGGAGTCGCCGTCGCCGATCTGTATCCGCGCATCACCCTGACCGGAAACTTCGCGTTTCAATCGCTGGAAACAGCGGATCTCACGGAATGGGGCGCACGGCAATGGACGGTGGGTCCGAGCTTGTACCTGCCCGTCTTCAATGGCCGGCGGCACGCTGTCGTGGAGCTACGGAAACTGCAGCAGCAGGAAGCCGCCGTTGCCTATCAGCGCACGGTGCTGCAGGCATGGCACGAGATCGATAACGCGCTCAGTGCTTACACCGCCGAACAGAAACGCAACCAGGAGCTGGCGGCAGGCGTCGCGGCCAGCAAGGATGCATACGAGCTGGCCAGTCTGCGCTATCGGCACGGGCTCACGAACTTCCTGGTGGCACTCGATGCCGAACGCACGCTATTGCAGGCAGAACGCGCCTACAGCGACAGCAACACACTGATCGCGACACAGCTGGTGGCACTGTACAAGGCGCTGGGCGGCGGCTGGAACGAGTGACCGGCATCGAGCCGGCGGCCCGGGCGAGCAGGTTCGTGGCCAGACCGGTCGTGCTGCTGGCAACCACCGGACCAGCCGTCCCGCCCGCAAGGAACCGCTGACTGGAACCCGGCAGATGCAAGCGCCGCCGGCATTTGCACCTTGAAATTCCCGGCGCGCGCCTTCAATGTCCCGTCAATTCCCTATCCTGCGCGCTGTGCGACGGCAGCGGCCGTAATCTGCGCCGACCTCTCAAGGTGTCATGGACTACAAGGACTACTACAAGATCATGGGCGTCGGCCGCGACGCCAACCAGGACGAGATCAAGCGCGTCTATCGCAAGCTCGCGCGCAAGTTTCATCCGGACGTGAGCAAGGAAGCCAACGCCGAGGAGAAATTCAAGGAAGTGCAGGAGGCCTACGAGGTTCTCAAGGACCCGGAGAAGCGCGCCGCCTACGACCAGCTCGGCACCCAGTGGCGCCAGGGCCAGCAGTTCACGCCGCCGCCGGACTGGGGCCGGGATTTCGAGTTCTCGACTTCCTTCGGCGGCCGCGAGGATTCGGGTTTCAGCGACTTCTTCTCCTCGCTGTTCGGTGCGCGCAGTCCGTTTCGCGAGCAGCGCGGCGCCGGCAATTTCGGCGGCTTCGCTTCCGCCGGCGAAGATCGCGCAGCGAAGATCCAGATCGACCTGGAAGACGCCTTCCACGGCGGCGCTCACACCATCGAGCTGAAATCACCGCAGCTCGATGAGCACGGCCGTGTCACGGTCACGCCGCGCATGCTCAAGGTGAGTATTCCGGCCGGTGTCATCGAAGGCCAGAAGATCCGTCTCGCCGGCCAGGGCAGTCCTGGCCGCGGCGGCGCGCCGGCAGGCGACCTGTACCTGGAGATCGGCATCAAGCCGCACCGGCTGTACCAGGTGGAAGGCCGCGACATCACGCTGACCTTGCCGGTGGCGCCGTGGGAAGCCGCGCTGGGCGCAACCATCGAAACGCCGACGCTGGCTGGACCGGTGGAACTGCGCATTCCGGCCAATGCCCGGGCCGGCCAGAAGCTGCGACTGAAAGGACGCGGCCTGCCTGGTCCGACGCCGGGCGATCAGTACGTAGTGCTCAAGGTCGTGCTGCCACCGGCAGACACACCGCAGGCACGCGAGCTGTACGAGCAGATGCGCAAGGAGCTGCCGTTCGACGCGAGAGCCGAGCTCGGCAAGTAAGCAGCGCTCGACCAATAACTGCGGCCGACTTGCAGGACTGGCACTTCGTCATTCCCGCGAAAGCGGGAATCCACGCTCGTGCCGGGAGCGACATCCAGAAGCATGGATTCCCGCTTTCGCGGGAATGACGTCGTAGTGGTAGATCCGTTTGTTGCAGGCCGCTAGTGCCGGACTTCCGCCACGGCGTGATCCAGCAGGTACGCCACTCGCCGCAGGATCGCGACATCGACATGCGGCTTCTCGATGAAATCGACCGCGCCTTCACGCATCGCCGTGACAGCTGCGCGCACATCCGCTTCCTCGCCCAACAGAATGATCGGCGGCGTCATGCCCGCCGCACGCAGCAGTTTCAACAGATCGAGTCCCGACATTCCAGGCAGCGCGACTTCGGTGATCAAACAGCCGGGCGCGCCGTTGCGAGCCGCCAGATAGCTCTCGGCGCTGTCGAAGTCTCTGATCTCAGCATTCAGTGGGCTAAGCAGCGCGCAAAGCATGCGGCGATCTGCCGCGTCAGCTTCGATCACTGCGATGATGGGACGTGTGGGCACGGAAACTGGGCGCATCTAAAAAAGCGGCCACGGCCACTGTCCAAGAGACATCCGAGCCGCAGGGAGGATTGGGGGCGGTGGAATCGCTTGAGGGCCGTGGTCGCATGGCCGCTATAGTTCGTGCCCGGCCTTGCGCTAGAAATTCGCACTTGTACCTAAAACAGAAAGTCAAAACGCAGCGCGTGCTGCGCGCTACGCAAGTGCAACGCGACATTGATGCGCGCGTCAGCGAAGACCTCACGCGCAACGCATCAAAAATCTCAGGCTTGTCCGACCTCGAGCACCATGCGCACCAGGTGCGCGAGCGATGATGCTTGCATCTTTTCCATCACGCGCGCGCGATGAATTTCCACGGTGCGCTGACTGAGTTTCAAATCGCCGGCAATCACCTTGTTCGCTTTACCGTGCACGACCAGATCGAGCACTTCGCGCTCGCGCGGCGTGAGCGTCTCCAGGCGACGGCGAATGTCGTTGCGTTCGCCGAGCGCGGCGCGATTGTTGTTGTCCTTCTCCAGCGCCTGATTGATACGGTCGATCAGATCCTGATCGCGAAACGGCTTCTGGATGAAATCCACCGCGCCCGCCTGCATCGCTTCCACTGCCATCGGCACGTCGCCATGACCGGTGATGAAGATGATCGGCAGGATGGAATGCCGCTCGTTGAGCTTCTGCTGCAATTCCAGACCGGACATGCCCGGCATGCGGATGTCGAGCACCAGGCAGCCGGCGCGGTCCTCGGAGTAGGCGTCGAGGAATTCCTGGCCCGAGCCGAAAGTCTCCACCGCCTGCCCCACCGAGCGCAGCAGCAGCTTCAACGCATCGCGCACCGCCGCGTCGTCATCGACGATGAAGATGGTCGGACGTGAATTGTTCGAATTGCCTCTCATGCCTCAACTCCCTGCTTGTGCCGGCACTGCCGGCAGTGTGAAAAAGAATCGGGCGCCGCCCCCGGGATTGGCGCTGCACCACAGCCGGCCGCCGTGCGCGCGCACGATCGAGCGGCTGATCGACAGACCCAGGCCCGTGCCGCCGGGCTTGGTGGTGAAGAACGGATTGAACAGCTCCTCGGCGATGGACTCGTCCATGCCGGGCCCACGGTCGGCGACCATGAACTCGATGTCGCCTTCCGGATCGAGCTGGGTGCGCAGCACGATCTCACGCAGCGGCTCCGGCGTCTCCTGCATGGCATCGATGCTGTTGCGCACCAGGTTGAGGATGACCTGCTGGATCTGCACCGCATCGGCCTGCACCGGCGGGAGTGACGCCGCCGGCACCAAGATGAAGCGCACGCCGTGATGCCGCGCGTCCGTCTGTGCCAGCGTCTGCACGTCTTCGAGCAATCGATTGGCTTCGACCAGCTCGCGCCGCACCTCGCGGTTCTTCACGAAGCCACGCAATCTGCGAATGACTTCGCCCGCACGCAGCGCCTGTGCGCTGATCTGCTCCAGCGCCGCCCTGATGTCGCCCTCCTCGGCCGCACCGCTGGCGATCAGGCGCTGGCAGGCCTGGGCGTAGGTGGCAATGGCGGTGAGCGGCTGATTCACCTCGTGAGCGATGCCGGCCGCCATCTCGCCCATGGTCGAGATGCGGCCGAAGTGCGCGATGCGATCCTGCATCTGGCGCGCTTCGTCCTCGGCGCGGCGACGGTCGGTGATGTCGTGCAAGGTGCCCACCTGTCGCAACGGACGTCCGTCCGGGCTGCGCGTGATCTGGGCGATGTGGTGCACGTAACGCAGCGAGCCATCGGGATGAACGATGCGGTACTCGATATCGGTCGAGCGCGTGCCTTCATTCAGGTCCTCGCGCGCCTGCTGCCAGCGCACGCGATCGGCCGGATGCACCATGGGTTCGAGATAGTCGTAGACGCCGACATAGTGCTCGCCGTAACGCCGGCCCAGCACCTTGTACAGGTGCGGCGACCAGTAGTCCTCGAACTTGCCGTCGAAATGCACCACGTAGTTGCCGAGATTGGCGATCTCCTGCGCAATGGTCAGCTGGGCCTCGCTGCGGCGCAGGGCCTCCTCGGCATTGCGCCGCACGGTGACGTCGCGGATGAAGCCGACGAAGCGCGGCGGATCGGTTCCCTGCACCCGGCCGATCGCCAGCTCGGCCGAGAACTCGCTGCCGTCGCGCCGCTTCGCCAGCAGCTCGCGACCGATGCCGATGATGCGCGGCTCGCCGGCCTCGATGTACTGGCGCAGGTAGTCGTCGTGCTGCGAACGGTAGGGCTCGGGCAGCAGGATGTTGACCTTCAGGCCGATCACATCCTCCTCGTTGTAGCCGAACATGCGCTCGCCGGCATGGTTCAGCAGCTCGATGCGGCCCTCGTGGTCGAACAGCACCACTGCGTCCACCGCCGCATCGAGCACCGCCTGGAACTCACGTTCCAGACGCTGCGCGCGCTCTTCCTGCGGCTCGGCCACACGAAATAAGGTCATGGGCCGATTCTAATCATGGCAAGCGGCCACAAGCTACGGGCGGACGGGCCGCATTGAACATTCGTAAGCCTCGTGCCGGCCGGTTCCTGCAGCTGTTTGCGCCAGGCCCCGCACGGCAGCCTCCGGGCGCCAGCCGCTTCCGCTGTCTTGCGCGAGCGCCCGACCTGGGTCCGCGCTGTTGCCGGTCGCCCGTTTCAAGGTACTCTGCGAGCCAATGGACTCAGCAACCGTTCTGCTGATCGACGCGCATCCGGAGGATGAGCAGCTCCTGAGAGAGGAGCTGGCCCAGATCCGCGACTGCCCCTACGTCCTGGAGGTGGCGCGCAGCCTCGCCGATGGACTGGCCCGCCTCCGGCAAGCGGCCATCGAAGTCCTGCTGGTCGATCTCAACCTGCCCGACAGCCTGGGACTCACCACTTTCCTGCGGCTGCAGCCCAAGGCCGGCGATCGGCCCATCATCGTGCTGGTCGAACAGGCCGACGAGGAACTCGGTGCCGAAGCGGTCGAGCGCGGTGCGCTCGACTATCTCATCAAGCAGCAGATGGCCAGCACGCTGCTCGCCAAGGCGCTGCGCTACGCCACCGAGCGCACGCACACCTTGCTTGCGCTCAAGGCTTCGGAAACACGCTATCGCGAGTTGTACGAGAACGTGGTAGCGGGCGTGTTCCAGACCACACCGGACGGCAAGTTCATGGCCGCCAACCCGGCGCTGGTGCGGCTGCTCGGCTACGACTCCGAAGACGAGCTGCTGGAGCTGAGCATCGCGCGCGATCTGTACATGTATCCGGAAGAGCGCTCCAACTGGATGCGCAGCATGGCCACGGCCGGCGAGATCCGCAACGCCGAGATGGTGCTCAAGCGCAAGGACGGCCGCCGCATCGTGGCGCTGGAGAATTCCCGCGCGGTACGCGACGAGCACGGCCAGATCATCTACTACGAAGGCACGCTCACCGACATCACCGAGGCACACGAGCTGTCGCGGCAGCTTTCCTACGAGGCGAGCCACGACGCGCTCACCGGCCTGATCAACCGGCGCGAGTTCGAGCTGCGCCTGCAAAGCGCACTGGACTCGGTGCAGGCCAGCGGCGCAACGCACGCGATGTGCTATCTCGACCTGGATCAGTTCAAGATCATCAACGACACCTGTGGCCACGTGGCCGGCGACGAGTTGCTGCGCCAGCTCGCGCAGACGCTGCAGGGCCGCGTGCGCAGCAACGACACGCTGGCGCGGCTCGGTGGCGATGAGTTCGGGCTGCTGCTGCACAACTGCACGAGCGACGACGCGATGGCGGTTGCGAGCGGCTTGCTGCGGACCATCGAACAGTACCAGTTCGTATGGGGCAACAACTCGTATTCGGTCGGCGCCAGTATCGGGCTGGTGCCGCTGGGCTCGGCGTTCCGCCGCATCACCCAGGTGCTGCAGGCCGCCGACGCGGCGTGCTATGCGGCCAAGGATCAGGGCCGTAACCGCATTCATCTCTATCAGGAAGACGACAGCGTCGTCGCGCAGCGACACGGCGAAATGCAGTGGGTCGCACGAGTGAAACGCGCGCTGACCGAAGATCGCTTTTTCCTGGAAGCGCAGCCAGTGGTATCGGTGCGCGACCCCGGATCCGGCCTGCGCAATTACGAGCTGCTGCTGCGCATGCGCGATGAATCAGGCCGCATCGTGCCGCCAGGCGCTTTCCTGCCAGCGGTCGAGCGCTACAACCTGTCGCAACGGCTGGACCGCTGGGTGATCACGAACACCGTGCGCTGGCTGGCCACCCATCGTGAGCAAACCCGGACCATCGAACGCGTGGTCGTGAATCTGTCGGGCGATTCGGTCGGCGATCCGCAGTTGCCGGATTTCATCCGCGGTCTGCTGCGCGAGCTGGACGTGTCGCCGGACAAGCTCGGCTTCGAGATCACCGAGACCACCGCCATCGGCAACCTGACGCGTGCCAACCTGCTCATCTCCGGTCTGCGCGCCAGCGGTTGCTTGTTCGGCCTGGACGATTTCGGCAGCGGCGTGTCGTCTTTCGCCTACCTGAAGGCACTGGCGGTCGACTTCCTGAAGATCGACGGCCTGTTCATCGGCAACATCGTCAGCGATCCGGTCGACTGCGAGATGGTGCGCTCCATCACCGATATCGGCCACGTCATGGGCAAGAAGGTCGTGGCGGAATCGGTCGAGAGCCGTGCGGTGCTGGAAAAGCTGCGCGAGATCGGCGTGGACTATGCGCAGGGCTTCGCGGTGGGCGCACCTGGGCCGCTGGAAAAGATCGGGCAAGCGGCGGCGGTAGTCAGTTAGCACCGCGCCGCTCGCCCGCTTTCATCTCAAGCCAGCACCACCAGCAGATCCTTGGCATCCACCGCTTCGCCCGGTCGGGTGACCAGCTCGGCGATGGTAGCGTCGCGATCCGCACGCACGGCGGTTTCCATTTTCATCGCCTCGATGGTCAGCAACACCTCGCCGCGCGCCACTTTGGCGCCTTGCGTCACCGCCACGGTTGCAACCGTTCCGGGCATGGGCGCGGCAACGTGGTTGGCGTTGCCCAGGTCGGCCTTGCGCCGCGGCGGCTTCACTGCAACCTGGCTACGATCCGGCACTTTGACCGAGCGCGGCTGACCGTTGAGCTCGAAGAACACCGTGCGCGTGCCATCTTCATGTGCATCGCTGACGGCCACGAAGCGCACGATCAGGCTCTTGCCGCGCTCGATGTCCACCGTCACCTCGTCGCCCGACTCCATGCCATAGAAGAACAGCGGCGTCGGCACGACACTGACGCGCCCATACTCCAGGCGTGCCTGCATGTAATCGAGGAAGACCTTCGGATACATGAGATAGGAGGCGAACTCCTCGTCGGTGATCTCGCGCCAGGTCTTGGCAGTCGCCTCGGCACGCGCCTTCTCCAGATCGATGGGCGGCAGCGCCTCGCCCGGCCGCACGGTCAGCGGCTTGACGCCCTTGAGCACTTTCTTCTGCAACGCGGCTGGAAAGCCGCCGGCCGGCTGGCCCAGATCGCCGCGGAACAGCGAGACCACCGATTCCGGGAACGCGATCTCGGTGTCGGGATCGAGCACCTGCTGCGCCGTCAGTCCGCTGGTCACCATCATGAGGGCCATGTCGCCGACCACCTTGGAGGTGGGCGTGACCTTGACGATGTCTCCGAACATCTCATTGACCTGCGCGTAGGCGCGCGCCACTTCAGGCCAGCGAACCTCGTCGATGCCGAGCGAGCGCGCCTGCTCACGCAGGTTGGTGAACTGCCCGCCGGGCATACCGTGCACGTACACCTCGGAGGCGCCTGAACGCAGGTCGCTTTCGAACGCCGCGTAGCAGTGACGCACTTGCTCCCAGTAACCCGAAAGGATTCGCAGGTGATCCACGTCGATGCCGGAATCGCGCGGCCCGTGACGCAGCGCCTCGGCGATCGAGCCGAGGTTGGGCTGCGAGGTGAGTCCGCTCATCGAGTCCATCGCGCCGTCGACCGCATCCGCACCGGCGTCGATGGCGGCGAGCACGCTGGCAGCGGCAATGCCGCTGGTGTCATGCGTGTGGAAATGAATCGGCAGCCCGATCTCCTCCTTCAGCGCCTTGACCAGCGTGTACGCCGCTCGCGGCTGGCACAGGCCGGCCATGTCCTTGATACCGAGGATGTGCGCGCCGCCCGCCTTCAGCTCGCGCGCCAGGCCGATGTAATACTTGAGGTCGTACTTGGTCTGCTTCGGGTCCGTCAGATTGCCGGTGTAGCAGATAGCCGCTTCGCACAGCTTGCCGGCATCGCGCACCGCGTCCATCGCGACCCGCATGTTCGGCACCCAGTTGAGCGAATCGAACACGCGGAACAGATCGATGCCGCTGTGCGCCGCCTGCTTCACGAAGTACTGCACCACATTGTCGGGATAGTTGGCGTAGCCCACCGCGTTCGCGGAGCGCAGCAGCATCTGAAGCAGCAGATTCGGCATGGCAGCGCGGAATTCCTGCAGCCGCTCCCACGGACATTCGCTCAGGAAGCGCATCGCGACATCGAACGTCGCGCCGCCCCAGCATTCAACCGAGAACAGATTCGGCAGCAATCTCGCGTAGTGCGGCGCGATGGCCAGCATGTCGTATGTACGGAATCGCGTCGCAAGCAGCGACTGATGCGCGTCGCGCATGGTCGTGTCGGTCAGCAGCACCTGCTTCTGCTCGAGCATCCAAGCGGCAAACTTCTCCGGGCCGAGCTCGTCCAGCTTCTGCTTGGTGCCCGGCTGCGGCGGCGGCAACGCCACTTTCGGCAGCTTGGGGTTGACCAGGCGCACCGGCCGTGGGCGATTCTTGGTTTCCGGATTGCCGTTCACCACCACATCGCCGATGAAGTTGAGCAGCCGCGTCGCGCGATCGCGCTTGCGCGGGAAGCGGAACAGCTCCGGCGTCTCGTCGATGAACTTGGTGGTGTACTGCGCCGAGGCAAACTGCGGATGCATGATCAGCTGATCGAGGAAGCGCAGGTTCGTGACCACGCCACGCACCCGGAACTCCCACAGCGCCCGGTGCATGCGCGCGATGGTCTCCTCCGGCGTCGGCGACCAGGCGGTGACCTTCACCAGCAGTGAATCGTAGGAACGCGTGATGATCGCGCCTGAGTACGCCGTGCCCGCATCCAAGCGGATGCCGAAGCCGGCAGGACTGCGATAAGCAGTGATCCTGCCGTAGTCGGGAGTGAAGTTGTTTTCCGGGTCCTCGGTCGTCACGCGGCACTGCATCGCGTAGCCGTTGAGGTGAATGTCCTCCTGCTTCGGCACGCCACTGTCCGCATCGCCGATGGCCGCACCTTCGGCGATGCGAATTTGCGCGCGCACGATATCGATACCGGTCACCGCCTCGGTGACGGTGTGCTCGACCTGCACGCGCGGATTGACTTCGATGAAATAGAACTTGCCGGTGTCGGCGTCCTGCAGGAACTCGACCGTGCCGGCATTGAGATAATTGACGGCGCGGCCGATCTTCAATGCTTCCTCGCACAGCTCGCTGCGTTGCGCGTCGGTAAAGAACGTTGCCGGCGCGCGCTCGACCACCTTCTGGTTACGGCGTTGAACGGTGCAGTCGCGCTCGAACAGATGTACCAGGTTGCCGTGACTGTCGCCGAGCAGCTGCACCTCGATGTGCCGCGCCCGGCGCACGAGCTTCTCCAGATAGACTTCGTCGTTGCCGAAAGCGGCCTTGGCCTCGCGCCGCGCCGTAGCGACCATCTCCTTCAGCTCGCTCTCGCGTTCGACGACGCGCATCCCGCGACCGCCGCCGCCCCAGCTCGCCTTGAGCATCACCGGAAATCCGACTTCGCGCGCCAAGCGAGCAATCTCCGCATCGTCACTTGGCAGTGGCGGTGTCGCCGGCATCACCGGCACGCCGGCCGAGATCGCCAGATTGCGCGCCATCACCTTGTTGCCGAGCCGACGCATGATCTGCGGCGTCGGCCCCACGAAGATCAGTCCTGCGGCAGCGCAGGCTTCAGCGAACTCGGGGTTCTCCGACAGAAAGCCGTAGCCGGGATGGATCGCGTCGACCTGCGCAGCCTTGGCGATGCGCACGATGTCGGCGATGTCCAGGTACGCCTCAACCGGGCTCTTGCCGGCGCCGACCAGGTAGCTCTCGTCCGCCTTCATGCGGTGCAGGGAAAAACGGTCCTCCTGCGAGTAGATGGCGACGGTGCGGATGCCGAGCTCGGCGGCGGCGCGCATGACGCGAATGGCGATTTCGCCGCGATTGGCGATGAGCAGGCTGGCGATGCGGCGGGTGCGCGCTGGATGGGTCATGGCTTTGCGACTCGATGAGCTGAACGAACATTCGACAGGCGCTCGGAAAAGTCCCTCTTTTCCGACGCCGCTTGAGAAAAGCGTGGCTTTCGCTGCGTGGGCGCTGCACGACAGGCCCGAGGCGGGATTGCCGCCGCAGCAACAATGGACCAGCGAGTTCCAGGCCGTTGGCTGCAGGCTGCGCAGCGAGAGGACTCGATCATAGCCCCTCGGCCCGCTCCAACGAGAGCGCCTGCCGCTTATCGAGTTATCGTTTTGAGCAATCGCTAGCGCGCGCGCATGCGCTCGGGATCGGCATTGCGGAAGGAGCCGGTGGCGAGCTGGTCGTATTCCTTGTCCATGATCATCACGCAATCGCGGCCGCGCGCCTTGGCGGCGTAGAGCGCCTCGTCGGCGAGCTGGATGAAACCGAAATGGCTGCGGCCTGCGACCGGCTCGACGCAGGCCGCGCCGATGCTCACCGTCAGGCGCCTGGCGTCGGCCGGCGAGGCCAGGTGCTCGATCGCCAACGCTGCGATGCCGGCCTGAATGGACCGGGCCACTTCTTCGACGTGGTCGCGGCGCGCGTCGTACAGGATGATCGCGAACTCCTCGCCACCATAGCGGGCGGTGACATCCAGCGGCCGGCGCGCGCTGCGGGTCAGACACCAGGCCACCTGTCGCAGGCACTCATCGCCCGCCTGGTGGCCGTAGTGATCGTTGTAGGCCTTGAAATGATCGATGTCGATGAGCATCAGCGCCAGCGGAATCTGGTCGCGCACAGCCTGCGGCCAGATGCGGTCGATGTGCTCGTCGAACAAGCGGCGATTGTGGATGCCGGTCAGGCCATCGCTACTCGCCATTTCGATCAGCAGCCGCTCCTCCAGGAAGTTGGTGCGGTTGGCGCGCTCCAGCGAATGACACACCATCGCGCAAATGAGATTGGCCGAGACCAGCACGCCGGCATCGATCAGGATCTGCTCCATGCCCAGCCCGGCGACCGCCGCTGCGAACAGATAGAAGACCAGCACGGCCAGCGCCGCGCCGAGCGCGGCGTAGAACAGCATGCCCAGCATGAAGTAGATGAAGATCGTCATGATGATGACGGTCGAGATCAGGTTCACGCCATGCGCCGCGGCAATCACGTGCAGCCAGGCGACGCCGGCGCCGAACACCGGCGTGGCGATCAGACAGACGATGGCGTAGTAACGGTGATAGAGCGGTGAGCGCACCAGAACCAGCCCCAGCACCAGGATCGGACCGAACATGGCCAGCCGGATCTGGTCCATCAGCCGGTTCACCTCCGGCTCCAGCACGGTGTGGGTCATGAGCGAGAAGCCGACGACGATCGCCAGCGCAATCCACAGATTGCGCCGGATCTGCGGCAGCAGCTCGGTGCGCATCGCGCGACGAAAGCGCTGCTCCAGCGAGGCCTCGAATTTCAGTCCGGGAAAGCCGCGCTGCAACTGCAGCGCATATGGGGAATCGGCCGGCGCGTCCGCGGGAATGCGCAGATGGGGACTGGTCTGGCTGGTGGGATCGGAGAGCATGCGGACCGCAACAACCTCCGCGCTCGTCAGCCGGGAACCGTCAGCCCGCCCGGCGCCCGAATCCCTGCGGGCGGCAGCGCTGAAGAATCGGAAGTCTCATCCAAAGGGAAGCTTCCCCGGGACGTTGTATGCAGCGGACAAACTGTCCGCGCTGATCGTTTCTACACGGTAGCGGGAAAGCGCCGTCGCATACAAGCTCGGCAAATCAGCCGCACTGGAGCGTACGCGGACCTATGACCGCACAGCGGAATCGAGCCGGATTCGAGGACGTCGTTCGGCTCGCCGCACCAGACTCAAGGGTCGAGTGCAGGCTGGTCGGACCGACGACGATCGCGCGCATCCTTGATGAACCGCCGCCACACTTCATAGGCGTCCCAGCCGGTACCGGTTTCCGTAAGGTGCGCGTCTGCCGGGCGCGGCAGCTCGCTGAGTCGATCGGCGTTGGCGGCCGGCGCGGCGCTCAGAATCTGGCTGGTTACGGAGTCGGGAATGCTGCTCATACTCTCTTACACGATTCGTCCCTGAAATCGGCTCACAAGCGAAACTGTCGCTGCACAATCTCTGCCTGTGGGATTTTGTTCCGTGTCGCAGCGTTCGAGCCGTCGATCCCTGACGAGAACCGCACCCTTAGGCTGCGGCAGTCGAGCTGCAGACGACCCAACACTTCGAAATTCCGCCGGACGAACTCCTCGAAGCGCGATCTCGCACTCCTTGGATATCTGTCGTCGCCGGCTCGAACCCTCATTCACGGCACGCGGCTCGAATCACGCCGCTTCTACCGAAAGGGGCGCGGATTATGTCTTGAGTCGCGCTCGCTGTCGATGCTGGATTACGCGATGGCTGCGCCGTCAGGCAGCGAAATACTTCGCTAAATACTGATCGAAACTGAGCGTGTCGGCCCGCTCGATCGCCGCCTGCGCCTCGAGCGACTGCGCCGCCTGCGCGGCAAATTCTGCCAACCGCTGTTCGTTTGGCGGATACAGCTCGAGAAAGTAATTCTTGTGCACGTTGGACATCCGCAGCGCCAGCTGCGCGAACGACTCGCCGGTCGTGCTCAGCTCCTGCAGCGTCCGGGCCGACGGCGTCAGCGCCGGGTCGTGGATCTTCGCCTCCTGCAATTCCAGTGCCGCCGTGTACGGGCGCTGCGGATCGCCCTGATCCAGCAGCTCGCAGATGCCGCGCATCGAATCGATCAGCTCGAGTGCCCACGGACGCAATTCTAGGGCGCGCCCGTTACGGTTCAGTTGCAGCCCCGGCTCCCGGCCGCGATGCGCCACCACGGCGTGATTGCCGTCCAGGGTGCCATCTTCCGCGGTATCGATCAGCGGACTGTCCTTCAGCAGGCACAACGCCGCGAAGGCCTCCAGAAAGCGCAGCTTGTTCTGATTCACGCCCACCGGATCGAAGGCGCTGACGTCCAGCGCACGAAACTCCACGTATTCCACGCCGCCGCGTTGCAGCGCCTGGCTTGGATGCTCACCGGAACGCGCCACCCGCTTCGGCCGGATGTAGCTGTAGTACTCGTTCTCGATCTGCAGCAGGTTGGTGTTGAGCTGGCGATACTCGCCATCCACCTTGACGCCGATCTTCTCGTACTCCGGATGCGGCGTGCTGACCGCTGCGTTCAGATCGCGCACGTAATCCTGCAGGCTGTTCACCGAAATGTGCACGCCGGACTGGCTCTTGTTGCGATAGCCCAGATCCGACATGCGCAGCGAAGTCGCGTTCGGCTCGTACAGCGTGCCGGGAGCAAGTTCCTTGAGCGAATGCGGCCGGCCCTTGACGAAGGAGCTGCACAGCGCCGGCGAGTTGCCGAACAGATAGAGAATCAGCCAGCCGTGGCGCCGGTAATTGCGCAGCAGGCCGAAATACTGCGACGAGATGAAATCCCGGCCGACCTCGCGCTGCTGCAGCACTTCGCCCAGCACCGGCCACAGCTGCAGCGGGAAGGAGTAGTTGTAGTGCACGCCGGAGATCGCCTGCATCATCCGGCCGTAGCGATATCCCAGCCCGACGCGATACACCTCTTTCATGCGGCCCACGTTGGAGCGGCCGAAATGCGCCACCGGAATGTCCGCATCGCCCTTGAGGTTGCACGGCATGCTGGTGGCCCACAGCAGTTCCTCGCCCAGGTGGCGGTACACGAACTGGTGCAGGTCGCACAGGTATTGCAGCAGTTCCCAGGACTGCCGGAAGGCAGGCGTGACCAGTTCGATCAGCGCCTCGGAGTAGTCGGTGGTGATGTTCTCGTGGGTCAGCGCCGAACCGAGCACCGCCGGATGCGGTGTCCGCGCCAGCTTGCCGTCCGGCATCACGCGCAGCGATTCCTTCTCTACGCCTTTGAGACCACCCTGCAACACGCCGCGCTCGCGCAGATTGACGAGCGTTGCCAGGCGTCGCTCGAAAGCGCGATCGATTCCGGGGGCACGCATGCTCGCGGGACTTTAAAGCCTGATCCGGCCGACGAGGATGTCGCGGAACAGGACGAAATCCCCGATCAGGCTGTACCAGGGATGCGTGAAAGTGGCGGGCCGGTTCTTCTCGAAGACGAAATGACCGATCCAGGCCAGGCCATAGCCGGCCAGCGGCAGCGCCAGCAGCAGCCAGGCGTTGGTCGTGGCGAGCGCAGCCGCCAGGATGCACAGCACCGCAGCAGTGCCGATGAAATGCAGGCGCCGGCACATTCTATTGCGGTGCTCCGAGAGGTAATAGGGATAGAAATCCGCGAAGCTCGCGAACGACGTGTGCGGTGCTGACGCGGACCGGTTCATGCAGAGAGCGCAGGCGCCTCATGAGGGTGCGGCGCAAGTTTCCCCAGCCGGATCAGGGGCGTCAAGCTGACATTCAAGAAATGACTTTTGCAGCTCCGGCACGAATGCGTGAAATGCGCGACGTCAAGTCGTCGCAACTGCGCACTGGACAGATACTGCTGCGCTTCACGATTTCGCTTTGTCCGATACCGTCGGCGCCGCGCGTGTGCTCTCATAGACGGATAAGACCGGGGATGGTTGAAGGGGCATGGCAGAGCTCACGGCGCTGATCGTTTCGACCACGACGCCTTCCGGCGGATTCGTGTTGCTCGCGGCAGCGCTCGCGTTGCTGATCGCGGCAGCGCTGATCCGTGTCTGGCGAATGCATCTCCGCATCGTGCGTCGCACCCGGGAGCTGGAGCAGGAGCTGGCGCAACACCGGCTCATGGAAGTGCAGCTCGAAACCCTGCAGGCCGATCTGGAAGAACAGATGCGCCGGCGCACGCAGGCCCTGGAAACCCGCAACGAAGCATTGAACCAGCTGCGACTCACGCTGGAGACGGCGAATCAGCGCCTGAAGCGCCTGGTCGCCATCGATGCGCTGACCGGCGTCGCCAATCGCCGGCACTTCGACCGTTCATTGGATCGGGAACTGCGGCGCGCGCGCCGCGACGGCCAGCCGCTGTCGCTGATCTTCCTGGATCTGGACGAGTTCAAGCGGTTCAACGACACCTACGGTCATGCCCGCGGCGACGAGGTATTACGCCGCGTTGCGCAAACCCTGAATGAAACTTTTCGCCGTGGCGGCGATTTCGTCGCGCGTTACGGCGGCGAAGAGTTCGCGGTAGTCCTTCCCGGCGTTGACGCCCGCCGCGCCGCCTTGTATGCGGAAAGGCTGCGCCGTCGCATCTGGCGGCTTTCGATCCCCTACGCGGTCGGCGAGATCACCGATCGGGTCACCATCAGCGGCGGCGTTGCCACCGTCAGACCGGGCATGATCGCCACGCCCGAGCAGCTGCTGCTCGCCGCGGACCAGGCGCTGTATCGCGCCAAATGCCTGGGAAGAAACCAGATCGCCTCGGCCACCGTGGCCATGGTCGAGGCCATGGCGCTCGGAAAAGCCTCCTGATCCCGGCACGCCGCGCTTTTGTGTCGTCAACCGGAACACTGGCGGCAATGCAGCAGTCTACGTATCGTTCATGGGCAATTCGGAAGGCACACAGCGGCAGCATTGCCGATCATCCGGGCATTTCCATGTATTCACGACTGCTATGCGGCATTACGTTGGGCGTGCTGCTGGCCGGCGCGGCCAGCGCCGATGCCATGCGCTGCGGCAACAAGCTGGTGCGCGATGGCGACACCCGCACGGCCGTGCTCGATCTGTGCGGTGAACCGAGCGATGTGCAGACCCGCTCCATCCTGCGCCGGCAGTCGTTCCTGCGTAACGGCCGGCTGGTGTTCTTCGGCGACGGCTTCGTGGAAGTGCCGGTGGAGGTCTGGACCTACAATTTCGGGCCGTACAAGCTGATGCGACGGGTGAGCTTCGTCGATGGGCTGCTCGACAAGATCGAGACGCTGGGCTACGGCTACAATCCGCCGGAAAACAGCGACAGCCACTCTTCCGCTCCCGCCGGCGGCTACCGCTGAAGCTGCGCTGGCCGTATGCCGCCAGCGCCGTCGAGTCAGCCCGACGCCAACCGATCTTCGACCTGCAGCGCGGCCCGCACGCGGGCCTGCGTGATCCACGTATATCGAGTGGAGAGCAGAACCGCGCACACGGTGAGACCGGCAATCAATCCCACCCAGACATACAGCGGCCCGAGGCCCTGCTTGACGCCGAAAACATAGGCCAGCGAGAACCCGACCGCCCAATACGAGAACCAGCACAGCGCCATGGGAATGGCCGTGTCCTTGAACCCCCGCAAGGCGCCTGCTGCGCCTACCTGCAGTCCGTCGGAGATCTGAAAGACCGCAGCCGCCAGCAGCAGCGTAGCGGCAAGGCTGCGCACGACTTCATCGGTGGTGTACAGGGCCGCGATCCGGTCGTTCCACAGCAGGATGCCGCAGGCGGAGATCACCATCACGCAGGTACACATGCCGATACCGACGAAACCGGCGAAGCGCGCGTGCGCCACGCGGCCTCGGCCCAAGGTGTGACCGACATGAATCGTCGTGGCCGAGCTGATCGATAGCGGCACCATGAACATGAAGGCCGCAAAATTCAGCGCGATCTGGTGTGCGCCGGCCGTGATCGCACCCATGGCGCCCATCAACAGCGCCGCGGCGACGAACAGACCACCCTCCGCCAGAATGCTGCCCGAGATCGGCAAGCCGAGCCGCAGCAACTCGCCCAGCACGGAGAAATCGGGCCGATCCAGCCGCTGAAAGAAACCGAAAGGCCGGTACGTGCGATGCCGGCGCACGAACGCCAGCATCGACAGGAACATCAGCCACACCGCGATCGCGGTCGCCACGCCGCAGCCGATCGCACCCAGCCGCGGCATGCCGAACTTGCCGTACATGAAGATCCAGTTGCCGATCACGTTCAGCACCAGGCCGAAGAAGGCGATGAACATGATGGGCTTGGTGTAACCCAGCCCTTCGCTGGCGAAGCGCAGCGAATAGAAAGCCAGCAGACCCGGCAATCCCCAGCTCATCGCATGCACGTAGCCGACAGCGACCGGCAGGATGTCCGGCGAGATGTTGAGCGCGGGCAGCGCCCATGCGGCCTGCCACAAACCGATCAGCAGCACGACCGACAGTCCGAGCGTCATCCACCAGGACTGCCGCACGTAGCGCGTGACGCCACGCAGGTCTTGCGCGCCATAGGCATGTGCCACCGCCGGCGACACCGCCATGAACAGGCCCAGACCGATGAACATGAAAAGGTTGTACCAAGCTGCGCCGACAGCTAGGCCTGCCAGATCACGCGCGCCGAGCTGACCCGCCATCACGGTGTCCGCGAACGACATGCCGGTCACGGAAAGATTGTTGATGAGCAGCGGACCACCGAGACGTGCAATGGAGCCGGCGTCCGCGGCGACTCGCGCGCGAAAATCACTGGAGGGCATAGCGGGACTACAGCTTTGACTCGGGCCGCGGCCGCGCGGCATCCTTCGATTCGATTCTCTCACAGCGAGACCGCCATGATCGTTGGATCTTCCGTGCGACGAGTTGCAATTGTCGGTGGCGTGCGGACGCCGTTCGCGCGCGCGATGGGCGCATATGCAGAAGCCAGCAACCAGGACATGCTGACAGCCACGCTGCAAGCGCTGGTCGAACGCTACGGACTCAAGGGCGAACGCATCGGCGATGTCGGCGCAGGCGCTGTGCTCAAGCATTCCGCGGATTTCAATCTCACGCGCGAATCCGTGCTCGGCAGCGGACTGGCACCGGAAACGCCTGCATTCGATCTGCAGCGCGCCTGCGGCACCAGCCTGGAGACCGCCATCATCCTCGGTCTGAAAATCGCCGCGGGCCAGATCGACTCCGGCATCGCGGCGGGCGTCGACACCGCAAGCGACGTGCCCATCGTCTATCCGAAGTCGTATCGGCAATTGCTTCTGCGCAGTGCGCGCGGCCGTAGCTTCGGCGAACGTCTGAAGCCATGGTTCGGTCTGCGGCCGAAGCACTTCAAGCCGCAACTGCCCGCGGTGATCGAGCCGCGCACTGGCTTGTCGATGGGCCAGAGCTGCGAGCTGATGGCCAAGACCTGGCAGATCCCGCGCACGGAGCAGGATCAGCTGGCGCTGGAAAGCCACCGCAAAGCCGCGGCCGCTTACGACGAAGGCTTTTACCAGGACCTGGTGTTCGAGTTCGGCGGCCTGAAGGCCGACAACAACGTCCGCCGCGATACCTCGCTCGAAAAGCTGGCGAAGCTGAAACCTTCATTCGCCGCCGACGGCACGCTCACCGCCGGAAATTCCACGCCGATGACCGATGGCGCGGCCGCCGTGCTGCTGGCGAGCGAAGAATGGGCCCGCGCGCGCAACCTACCGGTGCTTGCCTACCTGAGCTACGGCAAGGCCGCGGCGGTCGACTTCGTGAACAAGGAAGGACTGCTGATGGCACCGGCTTACGCGGTGCCACGGATGCTGGCCGATGCGCGCCTGCGCTTGCAGGATTTCGATTTCTACGAGATCCACGAGGCTTTCGAGGCACAGGTGTTGTGCACGCTCAAGGCGTGGAACTCACCGGAGTTCTGCCGCGACCGGCTCGGGCTGGCCGAGCCGCTGGGCAAGATCGATTACAGCAAGCTGAATCTCAAAGGCGGCAGCGTCGCGATCGGTCATCCGTTCGCAGCCACCGGCGCGCGCATCGTGGCAACGCTGGCCAAGCTGCTGGCGCAACGCGGCAGCGGACGCGGCCTCATTTCCATTTGCACTGCCGGCGGCATGGGTGTCACCGCCATCCTGGAGCGCTGAACAGCGCCGAACGACCGACAGGCCCGCAGGTCGGGCACTGCGCCAGACGCAGATGTCACCGCGTCGGGTCGGGTGAGCGCGCCATCGTGAAATCGGGAAGAACGAATGGAATTCGAGGATCGTCCCATTGACCGGAGACGCCGGGCGGATGAGCGGCGGTAAAAGCAGCCGCCCGGCCTCGCAGCATCGAGGCCGGGCAGCCTGCCTACCGATCGGGATGTCGCGATTCCCGGGGAGGGGGCAGTAGCGAACCGTGCGCCCCGATCGGCTGGCAATCGTCCGTGGAGAATCCCGTTTGTTCGAGGTTTTTCAGGAGGAAGGGCGTCCGTGCCCCGACTGCATGCCCCATCCCGGGTCCCTGTGGCCTCCCTGGTCACGTGCACGCCTGTCCTATAGGTAATAGCGACAAATTCGGGGAAATTCCCTCATGACGCCGGACGAAACTTGTCATAAGTCCTGCGACGGGCTGTCGGGGTGAGTTACAGGTCAGGCGCAGCGATCTGCCAGCCGCGCTGCAGCAATCAGATAACTCGATAATTTATAAGAGAAAAACTGACCCTGGCACAAGCATTGCTCCTACCAGGGCGACCATTCGTCGCAGAGCCGGATGGATCCGTTCAAGAAGCAATATGGAGTAACAGCATGATTCGCTCTCTCACCCGTACGCTGATCGGCCTGGCGGCGCTGGTCGGACTCGCAGGCACCGCGCAAGCCGCGTACGTGCCGGCAACGTGGACCGATACCGTCACACCGGGCGAAGTTTCGAACCCTCACATCGGCCCTGGCCTGCTCAACACGCTCGTATACATCCATGACCTCACATCGGCCGGCTTCAACGTCGGTTCCGACCGGATCGACGACTTCGTCCTGTCCATCGACCTGTTCGACGATGAGAGCAACGACCCCGCCGAAAGGGCTGTCGTCTGGAACGGCGTTCTTACCCCGGGGGTCACGGTGGTCAATTTCGGCCAGAATGCCTACGAAGGCTGGTCGTTCTTCGGTCAACTCGAGCTGAATCACCTGGGTACGTTGCATGTCGGCATTACGTCGAGCTGCACCCTCAGGGCCTGCGGTGACCTGCTGTTCGGCGGCTCCAAGCTGGTTGCGTGGGGCACAACCGAAGACACCACCACCGTTCCGGAACCCGGCACCCTGGCGCTCCTGGGCGTGGGCCTGCTCGGCCTCGCCGTCGGCACCCGTCGCCGCAAGGCCGGCAACGCCGCCTGATCGAACCCCTTCGGGTTCACGACAAACCCCGCCCCTCGGCGGGGTTTGTTTTTTGGGGCGGCGGAATTCCTGCGGCAGACGGCGCCTGCCATGACTTGCGGCGGCTCTTAGGCCAGACTACGCGCCGTTTACCGCCGCCGCCCGTCTCTCATGCCTGATTACCTCGGTCTGCCCCAGTTCGAACACGGCTCCGCAGCACGCCTCGGCATCCTGCTGGTCAACCTGGGAACCCCCGAGGCGCCCACTCCCGCGGCGGTCCGGAAGTTCCTGGCGGAATTTCTCTGGGACGCACGTGTCGTCGAGACCCCGCGATGGTTGTGGTGGCTGGCGCTGCATGGCGTGATCCTGCGAATCCGTCCCAGCAAGAGCGCCCATGCGTATCAGCAGATCTGGACGCCTGCAGGCTCCCCGCTCATGCAGCACAGCCGTGAGCTGACGGCCCGTCTTCAAGCGGTGCTGGCCGACAAGCTGGGGCCGCACGTAACGGTCGCCCTCGCCATGAGCTACGGCGCACCGGCAATCCGAACCACCCTGGAGCAAATGCACCGCGACGGCGTGCAGCGCCTCCTGGTGCTGCCGCTGTATCCGCAGTATTCCGCCACGACCACCGCCACGGTGTTCGATCAGGTGACGAACACGCTGCAACGCTGGCGCTGGCTGCCGGAGTTGCGCTTCATCACCCAGTATCACGACGATCCGGCGTATATCGCCGCGGTCGCGGACAGCATTCGCCAGCACTGGCAAAGCCACGAACGCCGGCACCTGATCTTCTCCTTTCACGGCCTGCCGCGCAGTTATCTGCTGGCCGGCGATCCGTATCACTGCCAATGCATGAAGACCGCACGACTGGTGAGCGAGCAGCTCGGACTGGTCGAGAGCGAGTGGAGCGTCGGCTTCCAGTCGCAGGTGGGGCGCGCCGAATGGCTGCGTCCGTACACCGATCAGCTGCTGATCGAATATGCCAAGAGCGGACGCCGCAGCGTCACGCTCGTGTGCCCGGGCTTCGCCACGGACTGCCTGGAAACGCTGGAGGAAATCGCGATCCGCAATCGCGCCCTGTTTCTGGAGAACGGCGGCACGGACTACGACTACGTGCCGGCACTGAACGCGGGCGATGCGCACGTGAATACGCTGGCCGGCTTGATCGACCGCCACGTGCAGGGCTGGCCACAAACGCCTGACCGCTCCGACGATTCCTCGAATGCCGAAGCGCTCAAGGCTCGCGCCTTGCGCCTGGGCGCAGCACGCTGATCCTCACCACCATGCTCGGCCGCTTCCTGGAGATCAGCGTTCACACACCGGCGATCCAGGAATCGCTGGAGTTCTACACCGCGCTGGGTTTCGAGCAGGCCAGCGTGGGCGAAACCTGGCCCTATCCTTATGCGGTGGTGACCGACGGCCGGCTGTTCCTGGGGCTGCACGGCGCCGTGGTGCGCTCGCCGGCGTTGACGTTCGTCCTGCCGCGACTGGCCGCGGGCATCGAACAGCTCCAGGCGCATGGTCTGGCTTTCGATCAGCAACGTCTCGGCAACGACGTGTTCAATCAGGCCACCTTCACCGCGCCCGAGGGACAAAGCGTCAATCTGTTGGAGGCCCGGACCTTCTCGCCGCCGCCCCTGGAGCACCAGATTGCAACCACCTGCGGTTATTTCACCGAATACGCGATGCCGGTGCGCGATGCCGCTGCCAGTCGCGCCTTCTGGGAACCGCTGGGCTTCGTGGCCATGGACGAAGAGCCCCTGCCCTTTCCACGCACCTCGCTGACCAGCGACCTGATCAATATCGGCCTGTATCGAACCCGCGCGTTGCGGCAACCAGTGCTCGCGTTCGAGGATTCGAACATGCGCGAACGGCTGGCGTCGCTGCGCGAGCGCGGCTTCCGGTTGTCGGATGAAATGCCGGACAGCCTGGACGAATCGACCAATGCCATCCTGGAAGCGCCGGAAGGAACGCGGCTGCTCTTGATGCAGTCCGAGGTGTAGTTTCTGCTATGTATCTCATTTCAGGCATTCCAAGAGGAGCCGGCATGTATCGCACAGCCCTGATCGTTGCGGTGGCACTCCTGTTCGGTCCGCTGGCGCGGGCCGACGAAGGCATGTGGACACCGGGGAATTTCCCCAGCGCCACCGTCAAACAGAAGTACGGTGTCGACATCACGCAGCGCTGGCTCGATCAGGTGCAGCGTTCGGTCACGCGCCACGAGAGCGGCTGCACCGGTTCGTTCATTTCTCCCGACGGCCTGGTGCTGACCAATCACCATTGCGTCATGGAGTGCCTGTCGGAGATCTCCAGCGCCGGCAACGACTACGTGGCCAACGGCTACAACGCCACCGAGCGCAGCCGCGAGAAGAAGTGCCCCACCGAAATGCTGTCGGTGCTGATGGACACGGAAAACATCACCGACAAGGTGAACGCGGCCACCGCCGGCCTGCCGGATGCCAAGGCGAACGAAGTGCGCAAGCAGACCTTGAGCCGGCTGGAAGCGGCGTGCACCGCGGCCTCGGCCAAGGACCGCAAGACCGGCCCGCTCGCCTGCGAATCGGTCACGCTGTACCAGGGCGGCCAGTACTTCCTGTACAAGTACAAGCGCTATGAAGACGTCCGCCTGGTGTTCGCGCCGGAAGATGCGATCGCTGCGTTCGGCGGCGATCCGGACAACTTCAACTTTCCGCGCTGGTGCCTCGATTTCAGCCTGCTGCGCGTCTACGAGAAAGGCAAACCCGCACGGACGCCGAATCATCTGAAATGGCGCGTCGACGGACCTTCGGCGGGCGAGCCGGTGTTCGTCGCCGGGCACCCGGGCAGCACCAATCGATCGTTCACGGTGGCGCAGCTCAAGTTCCAGCGCGACACCTCCGTCCCCTCCTTCCTGAATCGCAACTCGGAATACCGTGGGCGATTGATTCAATGGGGCAAGACCGGCGAAGAGCCGCTGCGCATCATCCAGGACACGCTGCTCGGCTATGAGAACTCGCTGAAGGTGTATCGCGGTTTCCAGCGCGCGCTCAACGACGATGACATGTTCGCGCAGAAGATCCAGCAGGAACAGGAGCTGCGCGCCAAAGCGGGCCCCGAGGCCGGCAAGGCCTGGAACGAAATCGCCAGGGCCGAAGATCGCTACCGCGATATCTACGATCGTTACCTGTTCCTGGAAAGCGGCGCCGGCTTCAACAGCAAGCTCTTCGGCTATGCGCGAGCGCTGGTGCGCGGCGCCGCCGAGCGGCCGAAATCGAACGAGCTGCGCCTGCGCGAATACGCCGACTCGAATCTGCCGAAGATCGCCGCGAGCCTGCTGGCGACGACGCCGGTGCACGCCGACTTCGAGCAGTTGTCGCTGTCCTTCTCGCTCGACAAGCTGCGCGAGACGCTCGGACCGGACGATGCGGTAGTGCGCCAGCTGCTGGCGAGCGACTCGCC